>JACCEE011400880.1_pt1 | contig 68162 bp, 57 predicted proteins | sample 7449931 | NCBI WGS metagenome assembly JACCEE01 (sample SAMN15323457, study PRJNA562643) | freshwater metagenome | isolation source: river surface water | place: USA:Blue River Watershed | collected 2017-08-19
CGAGTAAGAGCATCTTAGGTCTTGACATCAGGGCACGGGCAATAGCCAACATCTGCTGCTGTCCGCCGGATAACTGTCCTGCCTCCTGGCCGGCGCGCTCTTTAAGTATGGGGAAATAGCCGTACATTCGCTCGATATCCTGACTGACCGCCGAATCGCTGCGGGTATATGCACCCATCAGCAAATTCTCTTTCACCGTCAGCAAGGGGAATACTTCGCGCCCTTCAGGAACGTGGCTAAGTCCAAGCCTAACGATTGCATCAGGCTCCAATCCTTGAATCGATTGACCCAAAAATTGGATCGTGCCCTTGCGTGGATCAAGAATGCCAGAGATCGTCTTCAAGATGGTCGTCTTGCCTGCGCCATTTGACCCGAGCACGGTCACAATCGAGCCTTGGGGCACTTTCAAGGACACCCCACGAATCGCTTGAACAGGTCCGTAGCTTGCTTCGACGTTGCTGAGGCTCAAAATAGGCTCTGTGCTTTGCATCAAGCCTGTCCCAAATACGCAGCGATCACATCAGGGTGGGCTTGAACCTCACTCGGTGTCCCCTGTGCCAACACCTTTCCAAAATTCACCGCTAAAACCCTGTCTGACACTCTGGAGACAAGCGACATGTCATGCTCCACCATTAAAACCGTAATGCCCAGTTCATCGCGAATATCCTGAATCCAATAGGCCATGTCATCGGTTTCCTCGACATTCAACCCCGACGAGGGCTCATCAAGCAGCAGCAGCTTAGGCTCAGTACAAAGGGCCCGAGCGAGTTCAACCACTTTTCGCACACCATAGGGAAGGCCTGCAACCGTTGCGTCGCGGTAGGCTGCAAGATCGAGAAAGTCGATGACTTTTTCCACGGCGCGACGATTGACTAGTTCACTGTCTCGCACCGACCGCGTAAAAAACATCTCGGCCAGTGGACGCTTTGGCGTATGAGCATGGCGCCCGATTAACAGGTTTTGCAGAACGGTGGCCTGCGCAAAAAGCTCAATATTTTGAAATGTTCTACCGATGCCCAGCTGGACCACCTGATCCGGCGACATATGACCAAGATCCTTTCCAAGAAAACGAATCTGGCCGGCGCTCGCAGGATAAATCAAACTGATGAGGTTGAAAATCGTTGTCTTACCAGCTCCATTCGGACCAATGATCGTAAAGATCTCACCTTGATTCACCGAAAAACTGACGTCATCGACAGCGAGTAAGCCGCCAAAGCGCTTGGTCAAATGGTCGATCTCAAAAAAGCCTTGCATCATCGCCGACCTCAATGAACCCGCTCGGACTTGGTGTAGCTACGCTGGCGCTTGAACATGCCACGCTTATAAAGTGGAAATAATGAAAAATAAGTACGGATCTTGACCCAGGCACCGTAAAGCCCAAGCGGCTCAAAAATAACAAAAAGTATCATGATCAAGCCGAACAAGGTCGCCTTGAGACCGGTCTGTCCTGATAAAGACTCCGGCAGCCAATCCTTGAGCGTGGAGATGGCTTCGGGCAGGAGAATAATAAACATGGCTCCAAATATCGCGCCGTGCAATGACCCAAGCCCGCCAATGACAACCATCATCAAAAACTCAATCGAAACAAGCACTGTAAACTGCTCTGGACTTAAGAACTTAATTTGATGAGCATAGAGCGCCCCTGCCAGGCCCGTAATTGCTGCTGACAGCGCAAAGCTCAAAGTCTTATAGCGGGCAAGGTTAACGCCCATACTTTGCGCCGACACCTCCGAATCACGTATGGCAATCAGCGCCCGGCCAGTCGGCGCACGTAATAAGTTCTTCAGGGCCGTCGCAACAACGACGATAAGGCCCAAGCATAAATAGTAAAACCCTTGATCGGTCTCTAAGCTCCCAAGGATCAACTTCAAGGGAGCGACCATCATGCCCGCGTTGCCGCCGGTGACCGATTCCCACCGGGCAAGGCCTTCCTCAACGATAAACCCAAAGGCAAGCGTTGCAATGGCAAGATACAGCCCCGTCAGCCGCAAAGCTGGCAGCGCAATGGCAACCCCTGCAGCCGCACTCACCAACATAGCGATGGGCGCTGAAAACAAAAAAGGCCAACCTCTGGCCTGAAGGTAGGCCTCGGCATAAGCACCGATTGCCAGAAAGGCAGCATGTCCCATGGACATCTGACCGGTAAAGCCTGCCAGCAACATGAGTCCAAGCCCCACCAGGCCGCTGATAAAAATAAAGATTAGCTGTGTCTGAAAATATTCAGACACAAACCATGGCGCAAGCAGCAAACAAAGTAGCAAAAGGCCATACCAAAAGGCCGTGTGCTTATCTTTGAAAAAAAGTAAATCCTGCTCGTAGCGGGTTTTAAAAATAAATCGCATTATTCCTATACCAAGCTTTAGCCCTCGCCAGTCCTCGACAAAGCATGTTGAAGCCTCAAACCTTCTTGCGCCTCATCTGGCCAAAAATCCCAGACGGCTTCACCATCAACACTAAGAGAACGACGATATACGCTGCAATGTCCTTAAAGCCCTCGGGCAGATAAAAGCCCGCGAAGGCTTCGACCCAGCCAATCACAAGTCCTCCCACAATTGCACCAGGGATCGATCCAAAACCTCCAACGACAGCAGCCGGGAATGCCTTAATGCCGATAAACCCCATGTTGTTGTGCACAAAGGTAATCGGTGCAAGCAGCACGGCAGCAAGTCCGGCGACGGCTGCGGCGATCGACCAGATGAGGCTGTTGATCCGACGAACAGGTATGCCCATGTAATAAGCTGCCAGCTGATTTTGCGAGGCAGCCTGCATGGCAATGCCGATTCTTGTTCCTTTGAAAAATACATATAACAAAGCACATAGGAGTGCAGTAATCAGCAAGATGGCGAGGTGATCGGTCGAAACAACGATCCCCGCAACTCGGATAACTTCATCCGACCAAGGTGCTTTAAGCGAGTGGGTGTCGGTTCCCCAACCCGGCACCATGGATGCGATGCCACGCATGGCAAAACCAGCTGCTAAGGTCACCATCACAGCCGAGAAAGTTGGCATGCCAATGATGGGCCGCAACAATAGACGATCGAATAAGGCTCCAAATAATGCCATGACGATCAGACTTAAAGGCAAGGACAACCAAAAGCCCAAACCCATTAGGCTTGAAAATGTAAAGGCCACGAAAGCACCGAGCATCATCACATCGCCTTGCGCGAAGTTAACCACTTCGGTTGCCTTGTAGATGAGTACAAATCCCAGCGCAATCAGTGCATAAATACAGCCGATCGCTGCGCCTGAGATGAGCAGTTGCGCGACGTCGGTCATGCCTGAGCCTTAGCTCCCAGCCCCATTGAACGCGCAATCACTTCTTTCATGATCTCGTTGGTACCGCCATAAATGCGTTGCACGCGCGCGTCGGCCCAAGCTCTCGCTACCGGGTACTCCCACATGTAACCATAGCCACCATGCAGCTGTACGCAGGCGTCTAACACTTTGCACTGTAAATCTGAACACCAATACTTAGCCATCGAAGCGGTTGCTGTATCGAGCTTTTTTTCTAATAACAAATTCGTACAGCGATCGACAAACACCTGGGCGACTTGTACCTCGGTCTGCAGCTCTGCAAGCGTGAATCGAGTGTTCTGAAATTGAGAAACGGCTTGGCCAAAAGCCTTGCGCTGGCTTGTGTAGTCTATCGTCCAATCGATAGCCGCCTGCGCCGAACTCACAGCACTAATGGCGATTTGCAATCGCTCCCAAGGCAATTCTTCCATCAGATAAATAAAACCCTGATTCAAATGACCAAGAAGCTGAGACTTCGGCACTTTGACCTGATCAAAAAATAGCTCAGCGGTATCCTGTGCCTTCATGCCAACCTTCTTCAAGCGGCGGCCTTTCGCAAAACCGTCCATACCGCGATCGATCAATAAAAGACTCGTCCCCTTAGCGCCTGCGGCAGGGTTGGTTTTAACCACGGTGATGACCACATCGGCATGCCAGCCATTCGTGATGAAAGTTTTTGAGCCGTTAACCACAAAGTGATCGCCCTCATCGCTTGCCGTGGTTCGAACCCCTTGAAGGTCGGATCCTGCCGCCGGTTCGGTCATGGCAATCGCGCCGATAATCTCGCCGCGCGCCATCGCAGGTAAGTAATGCTGCTTTTGCGCCTCAGTGCCGTAGTGCAGCAAATAAGGCGCAACGATCTCTGAATGCAATCCAAAACCCAGTCCCGTGGCATTAACCCTGGCAATCTCTTCCATTAAAACCACGGAGTAAAGGCGATCAACGCCCGCCCCACCATAGGCCTCGGGCATGGTTGGACACAAAAGTCCTAGTTCGCCCGCTTTGAGCCAAACAGCCCGATCAACATAGCCTTGTTCTTCCCACTGATCGTGATGAGGTGCGACCTCTTGTTCCAAAAATCGGCGTGCTGTTTGACGATAAAGCTCGTGGTCGTCGCTAAATAGCTCACGTGCAATCATGGTGCTTGTCTCTCCCGCAAAATACGTGCTGCTCTTTTTTTTTGTAACTGCGCGCAATGTACACCAAGCAGGTCAACTTAGCCCTTGCTCAGATAGACTTGTACGGGAATCAAGGCGAACTTCCTGGAGAATGTTGATGACTGAGGTTTTTATTTTCGATGCGATCCGCACACCGCGTGGCCGTGGCAAATCCAGCGGCGCGCTCCACGAAGTTAAGCCGGTGAAGCTATTAAGCGGCCTGATGAAACACATGGCGCACAAACATCAACTCGATACTGCTCTGGTTGATGACGTCGTGATTGGCTGCGTAAGCCCTGTTGGTGAGCAGGGTTCGGTCATCGCAAGAACAGCGGCCTTAAGCGCCGGCTGGGACTTAAAGGCAGCGGGCATTCAGGTCAATCGCTTTTGCGCATCGGGCCTTGAAGCGGTCAATCTTGCTGCCCAAAAGGTTGCCTCAGGTTGGGAGGACTTTGTCGTGGCCGGCGGTGTTGAGTCGATGTCACGGGTTCCGATGGGCTCTGATGGAGGCGCATGGGCCCAAGATCCAGAAACCAATTTACAAACCGGCTTTGTGCCCCAAGGAATCGGTGCAGACTTAATTGCCACGCTTGACGGTTATGAGCGCGAAGATGTTGATGCCTTTGGCACAAATTCGCACCACAAAGCCGCGAAGGCTCAGGCCGCAGGTTTTTTTAATCGCTCGATCGTTCCAGTAGTTGATGAACTAGGACTATCGATTTTGAGCCAGGACGAAACAATTCGACCCGAAACAAGCATCGAAAGTCTTGCCACACTGAAGCCTTCTTTTGAAAAACTCGGCGCTATGGGATTTGATGCGATGGCATTACGCAAGTATCCCCAGGTTGAGCGCATCCACCATGTTCATCATGCGGGTAATAGCTCGGGCATTGTTGATGGCGCTGCACTGATGTTGCTAGGCAATGAAACGCTGGGTAATCAGATTGGCCTAAAGCCACGCGCCCGTGTACTTGCCACGGCCTTAACAGGAACCGATCCAACGATTATGTTGACAGGTCCGGCACCGGCTGCCCGCAAGGCGCTTGCAAAAGCGGGCTTAACCGCAGACGACATCGATCTATTTGAAGTCAATGAGGCTTTCGCGGCAGTGGTGATGCGATTTATGCGCGAGTTGAATGTGCCTGACGAGAAAGTCAATGTAAACGGTGGCTCAATAGCCATGGGACACCCCCTGGGTGCAACCGGTTGCATCATCTTAGGGACCCTACTTGATGAGCTCGAGCGACGCAAGCTCAAGCGTGGCTTAGCCACTTTATGTGTTGGCGGCGGCATGGGCATCGCAACGATTATTGAACGGGTGTAAAGCATGTCATCGATTCGTTATGAAATTAATCCGGACGCAGTCATCGTTCTAACGCTTGATGCGCCGAGATCGCCGGTAAATCTGATGAGCGAGAGCTTTCGTCATGATTTACACGAGGCAGTGAAGCGTGTTCAAGCTGACTTGAAGGATCGGCCCGAGCTACTCGGTGTGATTATCAATTCGGCTAAATCAAGCTTTTTCGCAGGGGCCGATTTGAAGGCCATGCTCACGATTGGCCCCTCCCAGGCGGCAAGTTTTTTTGAGCAGGTGCAAAGCCTCAAAGCTGACCTTAGGACGCTTGAAAAACTTGGCAAACCCGTTGTCGCATTGATTCAGGGATCTGCACTCGGTGGCGGACTTGAACTTGCACTCGCCTGCCATCATCGAATTGCGGTCAACAAAGCCGGCATAGAAATTGGCTTTCCCGAGGCGAGTCTCGGCTTGCTCCCAGGCGCCGGGGGCCTTGTGAAAACCGTGAGGCTCAAAGGCCTGCAAGCCGCCGTACAAGTCATTAGCGAGTCAAAAAGACTGAGCGTTCAAGAGGCTCTCGATATCGGCTGGATCACCCAGGTGGTTGCCAGCGAAGACGCGCTAATGCCGGCAGCCTTGGCTGCTTTGCGCAGCGGCGCTTGCCGGCAGGTTTGGGATGATCCCAAGCACCGCATCCCTGGGGGTGGCCCAAGCCAAGCATCGATTGCCTCGATGCTAAGCGTTGCGCCCGCTATGCTTGTGGAGAAAACCCGCGGTAATTTCCCCGCGCAAGAAGCCATTCTCGCTGTCGCCGTCGAAGGTGCTCAAGTCGACTTCGAAACGGCACTTCGCATTGAATCACGCTGGCTCACTCGGCTCGCTACCGGGCAGGTTGCCAAGAATATGATTCAAAGTTTTTTCTTTCACCTTAACGAAATCAAAGCTGATCGGAGCAGGCCCCAAGGCGAAGCAGCACGCATGACGATGAAACTTGGTATCTTGGGTGCCGGCATGATGGGTTCGGGAATCGCCTGGGCTGCGGCATCGCGAGGCATGTCGGTCGTCCTAAAGGATGTGTCGCGCGAAAAAGCAGAACAAGGTAAAGCCTATAGCGCTCGTTTACTCGCCAAGCGGGTTGAGTCCGGCAGGATGTCGCCCGACAAAGCGCAGTCCGTATTACAGCGTATCCAGGCAACTGATGCCATGCAGGACCTCAGCGCCTGCGATATGGTCATTGAAGCGGTTTACGAAGACCAGGCCCTCAAAGCAAAGCTCATTCGAGAGGCTCTTGACGTGCTTGGCGAGGCCACTGTGTTCGCCTCAAACACCTCAACGATTCCAATTACCGAGCTGGCCAAGGCGAGCGCTCGACCCGAGCAATTTATTGGCGTTCACTTTTTCTCGCCCGTGGAGAAAATGCCTCTGATAGAAATTATTCGCGGTAAAAAAACGAACGATGCAACACTTGCTAAAGCTTATGATTTTGTCAAACAAATTGGGAAAACACCGATTGTTGTCAATGATGCGCGCGGCTTTTACACCTCCAGGGTTTTTAGCACCTATGTGAATGAAGGTATGGCCCTACTTGGCGAAGGTGTCAGTGCCGCAAGAATCGAAAATATAGCGATGCAATTCGGTATGCCCGTCGGCCCTCTCGCGGTACTCGATGAAGTTTCGCTCAAGCTCGCAGATGATGTCCTACACCAAGAATTAGATGCACTCGCCCATGCCCATCAACATGACCATGGGCATGACCACAGCCACAACCATCAGCATGATCACGGTCATCAGCATAAGCATCATCACCCGCATAAGGTCAAGTCAAAGCGAATGGCCGAATCAGCGGTATACGTACTGGAAAAAATGGCCCATGGCTTTAAGCGCCTTGGCCGCGCTGCTGGTGCGGGCTTTTACGAATACCCCGAGGGAGAGCCCAAGCGGCTTTGGGAAGGTTTATCAGTCTTCATGAGAGGCGCAAAACCAGTAAGCGATGAGGATATCCGGGATCGCCTCAGCATGATTCAGTCGATTGAGACGCTGCGATGCCTTCAAGAACAGGTCTTAGAGCATGATCACGATGCAAATATTGGATCGATCATGGGCTGGGGATTCCCGGCTTACACAGGCGGTACGTTACAATTTATACACCATTTTGGGCCGCAAGCCTTCTTGGATCGTTCGCTCGAGCTTCAATCGCGCTATGGTGAGCGCTTCAGCCCACCCGCGCTATTGCACCAACTCGCCAAGAATCAAACCTCGTGATCGCGGCAAGTCAAAGAAAAGGGATACGTCGATGGAACATGGCGATAACAAGCGCTTAGGCGTTCGACCTGCACAGCATTTACTGCCCTGGCGTGAACCCGTTGCGCCAAAGCCAGCAGCAACCGTATTGCTTTTGCGCGATGGTGAAGCGGGGCTTGAAGTCCTCATGACGCGGCGATCGACCAAGGCTAGCTTTGCGCCAGGGGCTTTTGTGTTTCCCGGAGGTGTGGTTGACCAAGCAGACGCTCTAGCACTCGATTTGGATCCAGCCCTACTTAGCCCGAACCGACTCGCCAATTGGCAAAATTTCTCGCCTGATGAGCAAGAGCAGCTCCATCGGATTTACGCGCAGGCCGCATTGCGGGAATCGTATGAGGAGGTCCACTTATTGCTCGTGCGCCCCAAGCGTGAAGCGCACGAGCTTGATCAGCATGCTCTTGCCTCGCTGAAAGAAGGCCTTGGAAGGCATCCACCGGAGGGCTTCGCTCAAGCCCTTGGTGCGAGAGGCTTAGTGGCCGCGATTGATGAGGTTCGCAGTTTCTCCCACTGGACAACCGACCGCGATTTGCCCAAGCGTTTTGACGTCCGCTTCCTTGTTGCGCGGGCACCGATGGGTCAAATGCCAGTGGCCGATGAGGGCGAACAATTTGAACCTTGTTGGGTACAGCCCCGCGAAGCGCTCGAGCGCCACAGCAAGGGGCATTTTTATATGATCTTTCCAACCATCCGTACGCTACAACAATTAAGCCATTTTAAGTACGTTGACGATGTGTTATCGGAATCGGATCGTTTATTCAAGCAGGCAAAGCTTTGGAGAAGTTGCCCACGAGGCGGCTTCGTGTTGGGCAAAGACGAGCGTTTTACCGAAGATGATATGCAGTTTGCTGAACTCGAACTCGTGAGTCCAGATGGTCAACTGGTACATAAGCTCGATTGGCAGCACGAGAGTCCTATTGGATTGCTGCGTTATTTATATCGTTATACAGCGCCCAATCCAGGGCGAATGACAGGTCCTGGCACCAATACTTATATTCTGGGACGAGAAGGCGATTGGACCGTGGTCGACCCAGGTCCGGCCATCGCCGAACATGTCGATCGCCTGCGGTCCTTTACCAAGGACAAGATTACTCGCATACTTTGTACGCATTCCCACTTGGATCACTCACCTGCAGCATTCGCCTTACAGTCGGCTATTGAGAAGGCGCTTGGCGTTCGCGTACCGATCTTAGGCAGAGCCTCCGGGCCTTCGATCGAGGCTGATCAGGCTTTCATTCCGGATCAAACGCTTGAAGATGGTGATCGCTTGAGGATTTGCGACGACGTACATCTTCGAGCAATTCACACACCAGGTCATGCATCGAACCACTTGTGTTTTTTGCTCGAGGAAGATGGCATCCTGCTATCCGGCGATCATGTCATGAATGGTTCAACCGTGGTTATCAATCCGCCCGATGGCGACATGTTTGCATACATCGCATCGCTCGAGCGCTTAGAACATATGCATTTAAATTACGTGCTTCCCGCTCACGGTTATGTTTTGGGTAAGCCAGCCCAAGAAATTCGCAAACTCATCAGGCATAGGCTTTTGCGCGAAAGCAAGGTTCTTGAATCACTGAAACGGCTTTGCACTGATCACCCCGACCAAGCCAGTGAAAGCGGCTTTACGGTTGAAGATATCGTACCCGGTGCTTACCAAGATGTTGCTACGAGTCTGCATGGGTTAGCTGCACGCTCACTGTTTGCGCATTTGCTCAAGCTAAAACAAGACGGCAAGGTATTCACCGATGGAAAAGCTTGGTCACTCGAGACCATTTAGGCTGCTCGGGTTGCCATCGCTCGTGCGACGACGATGAGCAAATAGACCTCAGCATGCGACCTTGAGAACAAGTTTTCCGAGATGGCTATTGGACTGCATGGCGCTTTGAGCATTGGGTAAATCTTCAAAATCGAAAATCTGTTCAATAACGGGTTTGAGTTTGCCCGAATGGAAATGGGGCAACATGTCTTTAGCGAAACCACTCACCGTTTGCGCCCGCTGATCCGCACGCCGAAACTTATTGCTCACCCCAAAAATCTTCAGGCGCTGGGCATGAACCCTGTCCAAGTCAATCGACGATTGTTTAACGCCATCAACAAAACCTACCAAAGCGAGTCGCCCCTGATAGGCGAGTGCCTGCAAACACGCCTCGAAAACCGACCCACCCACATTATTGATAGCGAGTTCAACACCTTTATGTCCGCTAAGTTCAAGTACCGCCTGAACAAAGTCGGGTCCGCGACTCAGCAAAGCTTCATCAAGACCAAGGCTCGTTAATCGATCTAATTTGTGCTGCGAGCTTGATGTCCCAATGACTCGTGCACCAATCACCTGGGCAATTTGCATCGAGGCCACACCAACACCCGAACTTGCTCCGGTAATGAGGCAGCTCTGCCCTTTTTGTAGTTCCCCGCCGGCAACTACCATGTCATAGGCGACCAGATAAGCAATAGGCACACAGGCTGCGTCGATCCAGTCCATCGATGAAGGAATCGCTAAGATGTCTTGCGCATCAAGCAGGGCATACTCAGCAAAACCACCGGGCGCACGCCCCATGATGCGATCGCCGATGGCGATAGGGCAGCTTGCGTGTTGCGCTACTTGTTCGCCGATGGCCACCACCTCACCTGCGGCTTCCATACCCGACGGCTTTGACGCGCTACCTGCGCCACCAATACCCATGCCGACAAGAAATTCGCCTCGATTTAATGATGCCGCCTTTACCCTGATCAGGACTTGCTGCGGGCCTGGCTCTGGCATCGCTCGCTCGGCCAAACTCAAGATCTGCGCAACCGGATCAAGCATCCATGCTTTCATTCATTATGCTCCTCGAAATTGCGGCTTTCGCTTCTCAGCAAAAGCCTTGCGTCCTTCCTGGTAGTCGGCACTGGCAAAACAGGCATCGGTCATAGCTCGAACGGCGGCAATATCATCGAAGGACTCACCCGCTGACCATACTCGCATTGCAGCCTTTGCTGCCTTGACGGTCAGCGGTGCAGCCTGGCCCAACCATTCTAAATATTGACTCACTGCCTGGTCGAGTTCATCCTCAGGGACTGATCGATTGACAAATCCAAGGCGTAGCGCCTCGTGACCATCAAAGGTTCGACCGGTAAAAACAATATCGGCTGCATGTGCCGACGGCAGCACTTCCATCAGTCTGCGAACGCTTTCATAGCGAATGCCCAGACCTAGCTTCGCCGCGGGCATTGCAAAACGCGCCTTATCGTTACAAATTCGCAAATCGCAGGAGGCGGCCAGGTAAAGTCCGCCTCCCATGCAAATCCCTCGAATCCTTGCAAGCGTTGGCTTTTTTGCAGCGAGCACCGCAGCATAGGCAGCATCGACCGCTTCGTTATAAATCGTTGAAGCATCCAAGCTCCCACGCTTCTTCTCAAACTCTGAAATGTCAGCACCTGACACAAAGGCCTTTTCGCCATCACCCGTCAAGACGATGGCTCGAATCTCGGGGTTGGCATCGAACCGAGCGATGGCTTGAGGAACTTCGCACCACATTTCATAACTGACTGCATTATGACGCTCCACATTCGAGAACGTCATCCATGCAATCGGGCCAACTTCACGCAGCAATAGGGCGGCAGCCACGAAGCGATCCTGACTTAGGCGGGCGTTACGTCGCTTGGCGGCGCGCTCTGTGCAGCATCGTCAGCGGCAGCAGCTTTCATCGATAAGCGAAGCCGTCCCTTATCGTCCGCTTCGATGACCTTTACCCGAACGATTTGTCCTTCCTTCACATAGTCGCCAACGTTATTGACGCGCTCCTGTGCAATTTGTGAAACATGCAAAAGGCCATCACGCCCAGGCATGACTTGCACGATTGCACCGAAATCTAGAATGCGAAGAACCGGCCCCTCGTAAATTTTTCCAACCTCAACTTCGGCAGTCAGATTTTCGATCATTTGCTGTGCCCGCCGTGCCGCTTGAGCGTCGACGGCTGCAATCGTGATCGAACCATCATCTTGAATATCGACCTGGGTACCGGTTTCCTCGGTGATCTGGCGAATCGTTGCACCGCCCTTGCCAATCACATCGCGAATACGTTCGGGATTAATCTTCATGTTGTACATACGCGGTGCAAAATCAGAAAGCTCGGTCTTTGCGCCCGAAACCGCATCGCGCATCTTGCTCAGGATGTGCAAGCGGCCTTCTTTTGCTTGCGCAAGCGCAACCTGCATGATTTCCTTGGTAATGCCCTGGATCTTGATGTCCATTTGTAGCGCAGTGACACCTTGCTCGGTACCGGCCACTTTGAAATCCATATCACCAAGATGGTCCTCATCACCGAGAATGTCGGAGAGGACTGCAAATCGCGCACCTTCCTTGATTAAACCCATGGCGATGCCGGCCACGTGTGCCTTAATCGGTACGCCAGCATCCATCATCGCAAGACATCCGCCACAAACCGAAGCCATCGACGATGACCCGTTAGATTCGGTAATCTCCGAGACAACGCGAATGGAATAGCCAAAACTCGCCACATCAGGCAGCAGGGGCACAAGCGCCCGTTTAGCCAGACGGCCATGACCAATTTCGCGTCGCTTGGGGCTACCGACGCGTCCGGTCTCACCCGTCGCATAAGGCGGCATATTGTAGTGAAGCATAAAACGTTCTCGATATTCACCATTGATCGCATCGATCACCTGCTCATCGCGATTGGTGCCAAGCGTTGCCACCACAAGTGCCTGGGTTTCGCCTCGAGTAAACAGTGCCGATCCGTGCGCACGCGGCAATACGCCGGTTCGGATCGCAATCGGGCGGACTGTTCGCGTATCGCGACCGTCAATGCGAGGCTCGCCCGACAGGATTTGTGAACGAACAATTCGCGATTGCAGTTCAAAGAGTAGATTGCCGACTTCGGTGCTGTCGGGCGCTGACTCACCCTTGCTAGCTGCATCGTCGGCAAGTGTCTTCGCCACCGACTTCTCGACAGCCGATACTTGCGCCGTACGCGCTTGTTTGTCGCGAACACGATAAGCCGCGCGCATGTCGGCTTCAGCCAGTTGATTAATCTTTTCTATCAAAGCCTCATTGCGCGGTGCAGCCTGCCATTCCCATTCGGCTTTGCCACCGGCCTCAACTAACTCGTGAATCGCATTGATCACGGTTTGCATTTGATCGTGTCCAAAGACCACCGCACCGAGCATCACTTCTTCGGAAAGCTCATGCGCCTCCGATTCAACCATAAGCACAGCAGCCTCAGTGCCAGCCACCACCAAGTCGAGCTTCGAGGAGGGCATCTTCGAGACCGCAGGATTTAGCACGAACTGACCATCGATATAACCAACACGTGCTGCACCTAACGGGCCATGAAAGGGGATTCCTGAAATAGCCAGTGCTGCCGAGGCGCCGATCATCGCCGGAATGTCTGAATCCACTTCAGGATTGCTTGACATGAGCGTAATGACCACTTGCACTTCGTTATAAAATCCGTCAGGAAACAAAGGCCGAATCGGCCGATCAATCAAGCGGGAAATCAGGGTTTCGCGTTCTGAAGGACGCCCTTCTCGTTTAAAGAACCCGCCCGGAATACGGCCTGCTGCATAGAACTTCTCGACATAGTCAACAGTCAGCGGGAAAAAATCCTGCCCTGGTTTTGCATTTTTGGCGCCTACGACGGTTGCCAAAACCACGGTATCGTCAACATTGACGATCACGGCACCGCCAGCTTGGCGAGCGATTTCGCCGGTTTCAATCGTTACGGTATTTGAACCGTACTGAAATGTTTTCTTTGCAATTTCAAACACGTTTTAACATCCTCATAAGTGCCCGCGCGAATCCTCAGGCGGCGCGGTTCGCCACACAACAAAAAACCCGCAAGTTGGCTTGCGGGTTTTGCTTTGGCTTAGTTACGCAAGCCCAATCGTTCGATCAGTGCTCGGTAGCTCGCCAAATTGGTTCGCTTCAGGTAATCCAGGAGTTTTCTCCTCCTGCTCACCATTTTCAACAGGCCTCTTCTGGAGTGGAAGTCTTTCTTGTGCTGCTTAAAGTGCTCCGTCAGCTCGACGATGCGTGCTGTCAGTAGCGCAACTTGTACTTCAGGCGACCCGGTATCACCAGCTTTGCGCTGGTAGTCGCCCATGATTTTCTGTTTGTCGATCGATGCAACGGACATACGAATTCCCCTTATATATGTGCACCGAGACGCCTACGCGCCTCGGATGCCCTTGATTGAACTTGCGCCTTAGCTGGGACTGCTAAGACGTGCGTAACCCGCAAGTATAACCCAGGCCGCTTATGCCTGAGGGTTGACCCGCTCTTGCTTGGCCTGAAGTTTGTTGAGCGCACCGATGTAGGCCTTAGCAGAGGCAACGACGATATCGGGATCGGCACCAACGCCATTCACAATCCGCCCACCTCGCGAGAGCCTCACTGTGACCTCGCCCTGAGACTCGGTACCCGTCGTAATAGCATTGACCGAATAAAGCAAAAGCTCGGCTCCGGACCCAATCTCTGACTCGATCGCCTTAAAGACCGCGTCAACAGGACCATTGCCGTCTGCCTCGCTGCGAACTTCTCGGCCTTCAACGGTCATCACCACCTCCCCATGGGGACGCCCACCCATCTTTGACGACTGGGCTAGTGACAGTAACCGGTAGCTATCGTCGGAGGCCATTTGCATCGCCTGATCGGAGACCAATGCCTGGATATCCTCATCAAGAATCTCCGCTTTGCGATCAGCAAGTTCTTTGAAACGCAAAAAGGCGGCATTGACATCCTGATCGCTCTCCATCGCGATACCCAACTCTTGCAGCCGCTGTTTGAATGCCGTTCGGCCTGATAATTTACCAAGCACGATCCGGTTGGTTGTCCAGCCCACATCTTCGGCTCGCATGATTTCATAAGTGTCACGCGCTTTGAGCACACCGTCTTGGTGAATCCCTGAGGCATGCGCGAATGCATTTGCGCCAACCACTGCCTTATTGGGCTGGACCGGAAAACCAGTAATACCCGAGACAAGCTTACTCGCGGGTACGATTTGGCTGGTGTCAATACCGAGCGTCAGATCAAAGTAATCACGACGCGTCTTGACCGCCATCACCACCTCTTCAAGCGAGGTATTACCGGCGCGTTCGCCAAGCCCGTTGATCGTGCATTCGATTTGGCGAGCACCAGCCTGCCTGACAGCCGCTAAGGAATTGGCGACAGCCATACCCAGATCATTGTGACAATGCACCGACCAAATAGCCTTGTCTGAATTCGGCACTCGACGACGCAAATCGATAATCATCTGGGCAAAGAGCTCGGGTACCGCATATCCCACCGTATCGGGAATATTGATGGTCCGAGCGCCCTCATCGATGACGGCCTCAAGCACACGACAGAGAAAATCAGGGTCAGACCGGCTGCCATCTTCGGGGGAAAACTCAACATCATCGGTAAACTTTCGGGCAAAACGTACAGCCAAGCGAGCCTGCTCGTACACCTGATCAGGGCTCAAGCGCAGCTTCTTTTCCATGTGGAGGGCACTGGTTGCAATGAAGGTGTGGATGCGCTTGGCGCGTGCTGGCTCGAGTGCTTCCGCAGCCCTTGCAATATCTCGATCGTTTGCCCTAGCAAGTGAACAAACCACCGAATCTTTCACATGTTGAGCAATGGCCTTCACGGCATCAAAATCGCCATTGGATGAAGCAGCAAACCCAGCCTCAATCACATCGACCTTCAGACGCTCAAGCTGCTTGGCGATACGAAGTTTCTCGTCGCGCGTCATGGATGCGCCAGGACTTTGCTCACCATCGCGCAAGGTGGTATCAAAAATAATTAAACGATCACTCATGGGAATCTCTCTGAAAATAGCTAGTGTTGGGTCTTTGTTGGGCATGGAGGCTGGGATCAGCCTGAGCGCCAAGCTTGGCGCAAAGTCGGTGGTTTAGTCAGCGCGCGCGGCGCAGTCGTAGCAGGCCACCCGCGCCTGAAAGCAAAACAAATGCCCTCGACATGCCGAAGGGCGCAAAACAGACGTGACCGAGCGTTGTGGCATTGCTCTGCGGCATCCGCTTCGATTCGCTCAACCTTGGCATGTGAAATTCACCCATCGGTTCACGATAACACAGGCACATACCCATACGAAGCGCATAGGGTCTCATCGAGCCAGCAAAACCGCAACGACCACCAGTGTAAATCCTGCCAACTGCGTCGGCGCAAGCGATTCGCCGAGCATGAACCAGGCAAGCAAGGCGGCACCGATCGGCTCGCCAAGAATGGCAATCGCGACAATCGTTGGGGAGAGCCTTCGCAATGCGTGGTTGATCAAGGTGTGGCCAATCACCTGTGGACCGAGAGCAAGTAGCAACAGCGCAGGCCAGGCTGCAGGGCTAAGCTGCCACCAGGGCCCCGTTAAATAGCCCACCACAAGACTCAATACCAGTGCCGCAACGCTATAGACCGTTGCGACATAGGGCAACAATGGCCAATCGGGCCTGTGCTGTTGCACTGCTTTGGCAGCAAGCATATAACCTGACATAGCCATCGCGCCGAGCAATGCCAGCAAGTTTCCCCATAAAGCCGAGCGCTCAGCGAGAAAGCCACCCGCTGCACCCGCCTGCAAATCCTTCCATGAGATCAGGAGACTTGCAATAATCGATAAAGTGATGGCCATCCAGACTTTGAGGCGGGGCTTTTCACCAAACCAAAGCCAGGCAGCAAGCGCCACCCAAATCGGATTGGTTGTTACCAGGGCAACGCTCGAGGCAACACTTGTGTAATCAAGCGAACTGATCCATAGCGCGAAATGAGCGGCAAGCGACACGCCTGCAATCATCGTCCACTTGATGAGTGAGTGATCGACCTGTTCGATTAAGGTTTTGACCGCATGCAAGCCCATCGTCCAGATAGCTATCGGCCACATCACAAGTGCTGCAAGAAAAAGCCTTGCAGCAGCGATCTCCATCGGCGCTGCACCAGCTTGAAGTGCCCAGCGAATCAAAAGGGCCGCGGTTGAAACCACCGCCACACCAGTCAACAGTGCGAACCAAACAGCCAAGCCCTTCGACTGCTCACTTTGCTGGGGCATTACCGGGCCTAAAAGGCGGGGTCAACTCAAGTGCGAGGTAGGGTTACGCCTTGCTGCCCTTGATACTTGCCGCCTCGATCCGCATAACTGGTGCCGCAAACCTCATCGGATTCGAGGAATACCATTTGTGCGCAGCCTTCACCTGCGTAAATCCGCGCCGGTAAGGGCGTGGTATTCGAAAATTCCAGGGTGACGTGGCCCTCCCATTCGGGCTCGAGCGGGGTCACATTCACAATAATGCCGCAGCGCGCATAAGTACTCTTGCCCAGGCAAATCGTGAGCACTGACCTTGGAATTCGGAAGTACTCCATGGTTCGGGCCAACGCAAAAGAATTGGGCGGAATGATGCAGACAGGACCTTTGAAGTCGACAAAAGAGCCTTGATCGAAGGCCTTGGGATCAACAATCGAGGCGTTGATATTGGTGAAGATTTTAAATTCGTCGGCGCAACGGACATCGTAGCCGTAGCTCGATGTACCGTAAGACACAATCCGCTGCCCGTCCGCTCCCTCTCGCACTTGCAAAGCACTGAAGGGCTCAATCATGCGATGCTCCTTGGCCATTCGCCTGATCCAGTGATCTGATTTCACACTCATAAATGCCCCTTGGCAGAAGAAAAAAGCCCCTTTCGGGGCTATCTTAACTAAGTGTTTTGCACCACGATGCTCGGAAACTTCGACGCGTGGCTGACCGCACGAGCCGCCAAGGCTACGGCGAGTTTTCGTGCAATACCCCTGTAGAGATCACTGATCGGCGAATTGGGCTCAGCGACCACGGTGGGGCAGCCCTCATCGCTTTGCTGACGAATCTTCAACTCCAAGGGCAGCGCACCCAAGTAGGCAACCTCATACTGGTCGGCCATTCGACGGCCACCACCTTCGCCAAAAATATGCTCAATCTTTCCACAAGCGCTGCACTGATGCATAGCCATATTTTCGACGATGCCGAGGACTGGAATACCGACTTTTTCAAACATCTTCAGGCCCTTGCGCGCATCGAGCAAGGCAATGTCTTGAGGGGTGGTGACAATGATGGCGCCAGTGACCGGCATGCGTTGAGCAAGCGTGAGGTGAATATCGCCTGTCCCTGGGGGCATATCGATCACCAGGTAATCAAGATCTTGCCATCGCGTGTCGCGAATGAGTTGCTCAAGCGCCTGGGTTGCCATCGGCCCTCGCCAAATCATCGGTGTGTCTTCACCGATCAGAAAACCAATCGAGTTCACCTGTAAACCGTGACCAAGGTGCGGTTCCATCGTCTTACCATCCCGACTTTGGGGCTTACCCGACAAGCCGAGCATGGTTGGCTGCGAAGGACCATAAATGTCGGCGTCGAGCATACCGACGCGGGCACCCTCCGAGGCGAGGGCTAGTGCGAGATTGGCTGCCGTCGTGCTCTTACCCACCCCGCCCTTGCCCGAAGCGACTGCAATTACATTGCGAACACCTTCGAGCGGCTTCGCTGACGGGGAAAACGCATGGGCGACGATACGTTGGTAGATGTTGGCGCTAACGCGTCGTACGCCATCTTGCGCCATCAGCGCTCGCTCAACCGCTGTCCGGATTACCTCAATTTGGGTGCGGGCCGGATAACCGAGCTCAACATCAAGGCTTACCTCGCCCTGGTCAAATCTGAGTTTCTTAAGCGACTTGCTGCTAAGCAGGTCTTTCTCGGTATTGGGATCGATGACCGATCGCAGTACTTCCCGCAGGGCATCTTCAGTCGGACTCATGATGAACGGTTCACTTAAGTTGTGTCTGTAGGGTAGGCTTTATTACTGACCGCAAGCAGTCTAATCGATCGCCTTGCTACACTCAGCGCTTTACCCATGAAGCCATGACGACTCCCGGCCACGCCAAGTTCACGCCGCCTCAAGATCTAGGGCCAGCGCCACAGCGAAAAATGCTGGTCACCTCCGCCCTACCCTATGCGAATGGAGACATCCACCTCGGTCACCTGGTTGAGTACATACAGACCGACATTTGGGTGCGTTTCCAAAAGATGCGTGGTCATGAAGTTCATTATGTTTGCGCGGACGATACCCACGGCACCCCGGTGATGCTGCGTGCTGAGTCGCAAGGCATCTCACCCGAAACCTTGATCGACAGGGTCTGGCAAGAACACACAAGAGACTTTGCTGCCTTTGGCGTTGCCTTTGACCATTACTACAGCACGCACAGCCCCGAGAATCAGGCGCTTGCCAATCAGATCTATCTGGCACTGCGCAACTCAGGGTTTATCGAGAAGCGATCGATCGAGCAAATGTATGACCCCGAACGATCGATGTTTTTACCCGATCGTTTTATCAAAGGCATATGCCCGCGCTGCAAAGCACCTGATCAATACGGTGACTCATGTGAAGCCTGCGGCGCAACTTATAGCCCGACCGATCTGATCGATGCACGCTCGGTGGTATCAGGCGCAAAGCCCATACGAAAAATTTCAGATCATTATTTTTTCAAACTATCCGATCCGCGATGCAGTCGATTTTTAAGGCAATGGGCGTTGCTCGATGACAGGCTGCAAGTTGAGGCTCGTAATAAGCTTAAGGAATGGCTCGGCGACAGCGAAACGTCCGCCGACAATGATCAAACTTCCAACAGCGACAGCCAAACGACGGACGATATGCAAGCAAAAGGCAGCAAGCTTGCCGACTGGGACATATCACGCGACGCCCCCTACTTTGGCTTTGAAATCCCCGACGCCCCGGGCAAGTACTTTTATGTGTGGCTTGACGCACCGATTGGCTATTACGCAAGCTTCAAACGCTATGCTAGTGATATCGGTCTGGATTTCGATGCCTTCACGAAGCCAGACAGCCCCTGGGAACAATACCATTTCATCGGCAAAGACATCTTGTACTTCCATACGCTGTTTTGGCCAGCGATGCTGCACTTTTCAGGATTTAGAGCACCAAGCAATGTGTTTGCACACGGATTCCTGACCGTCGACGGTCAGAAGATGAGCAAATCGCGAGGCACCTTTATCAATGCTAAAAGCTATATCGACCAAGGCCTTAATCCAGAATGGTTGCGATACTACTTTGCAGCCAAACTGAATGCGTCGATGGAAGATATCGATCTCAATCTTGATGATTTCATTGCACGTGTGAATGCTGATTTAGTCGGTAAGCTGGTTAATATTGCAGCGCGCTGTTCGGGATTTTTAATCAAAAAATTTGATGGCTGCTTGGGTAAAACAGACCGCGCAGCAATGGCCGAATTTGCTAAGTCCTGGTGCGGTGCCGAGACCCTTGCCCAGCACTATGAACATAGGGAGTATGGCCGCGCCATGCGCGAAGTGATGGCACTCTGCGATGCCGTAAACCAATATATCGATCAGAACAAACCCTGGGAGCTTGCAAAGCTTGCCGACCAACAAGACCGCTTGCAAGTGGTTTGTAGCACCGCTATCCGCGCCTTCGCGCAATTGATGCGCATGCTCCAACCGATACTACCCGCTACCAGTAAGCTTGCGCTTGATCGGCTTTCTGCTGCGGGGCGTCAGTGGTCCTCGATCGACTTCGATAGCGATGGTGATTTGCCCCCTGGACATCGCATGGAGGCCTTCCAACACTTGATCACCCGTATTGATCGTAAGCAGGTTGATGCTTTGCTCGAGGCCAATCGAAGTGATCAGCAGGCACAACAACATAGTGAAGCCAAGAAGACCCAATGGATAAGCATCGATGACTTTGCCAGCCTGGATTTGAGGCTCGGTCGCATCCTCGAGGCCGCGCCGGTTGAAGGATCGGACAAATTGCTCAAACTCATCATCGACCTTGGCGAGTCCAAGCCGAGAACAATATTTTCTGGGATTAAAGCTTCCATCCCGCCAGAGCGCCTCGTAGGCAAACTGACTGCAGTCGTTGCCAATCTTGCACCGAGAAAAATGAAGTTCGGCATCTCAGAGGGTATGTTGCTGAGTGCTGCCGACGAGACAGGTAAGGTACCGGGCATGTTTGTACTTGAAGCCGAAGTCGGCGCCGTACCAGGCATGAAAATCCGATAGACACAACGCGTCAATGCAGGCTCAGCCATGACCCCCTTTAGACCTGCATTATTCGACTCGCTTCGCGGCTACCAGGCAAGCGACTTTCGAGCTGATCTTGCGGCAGGCGTAACGGTTGGGGTTGTTGCGCTCCCGCTTGCGATGGCTTTTGGTATCGCCTCGGGCGTGAGCCCCGCCCAAGGCCTTGTAACAGCCATTATTGCCGGCTTTATTGTTGCACTACTCGGTGGCTCCAAAGTCCAAATCGCAGGCCCTGCAGGCGCTTTTGTAGGCCTTCTCTACACGCTTGGCGAGCGGATAGGTGCTGGCAATTTGCTTTTGGCAACAATGCTCGCCGGTGTCTTGCTCGTTTTGGCCGGGGCGCTTCGATTGGGCCGGATCATCCGATTTGTGCCCGTCGTAATCATCACCGGATTCACCAACGGTATTGCGGTGATCATCGCCTTGCAACAGTTACGCGATTTCTTTGGCCTGCCCATTGAAAAAATGCCAGCAGACTTTTTTGCCCAAATTCACACGCTTGCAAGTCACGCCCAACAAGTCGACGTTGCCGCTCTTCTTTTGGGTTTTTTTAGCTTGCTGATTCTCCAGTGGTGGCCCAAATCATTTCGGCAATACGGATCTCGCTGGCAAGAAGTTGCCAAGCAGATTCCCGGTACGGTGATTGTCTTGCTACTCGGTATCGTCTTGATCAGTTGCGATCTAATCCAGGTTCCGACCATTGGCAGTCGCTTTGGCGGTATTCCCGCAAGCCTTCCTTATCCAACTGCGCCTGATGTTGATTGGAGCAAGGTCCGGGAAATTCTCGTGCCAGCGATCTCTATCGCTTTACTTTGCGGCATCGAATCTTTGCTTTGCGCCAGAATGGCAGACAGCCTGATTCGTGAACGGCACAATGCCGATCAGGAATTGATTGCGCAAGGGGTCGCCAACATGCTCGTCCCCTTGTTTGGTGGCATCGCTGCGACCGGCACCATTGCAAGAACGGTCACCAATGTCCGCAGTGGGGCACGGTCGCCAATTTCCGCAGTCGTTCATTCGATCACACTGATGCTCATCGTCTTAGTTGCGGCACCATTAGCTGCCAAGATCCCTTTGGCGGCACTTGCTGCTGTTCTACTTTTTGTTGCTTACCATATGGGTGACTGGCAGGCCTTTGCCCGTTTGAAAGCTTTCAGCGTGCCTCATCGCACCTTGATGATCGGCAGTTTTGCATTGACGGTCGTCTTCGACCTGACGATCGCGGTCCAAGTGGGGGTTGGCCTTGCCTGCTTGCTCTTTCTTCATCGGATGGCAAGCCTGACGAATTTGCAATGGCTTGAGCCCTTGCGAGGCGAGCGGCGAGAAACCATTGCCCTGTGCCAACTCAGCGGCCCTCTGTTTTTCGGATCAGTTGATCGCATGGAAGCGGTGCTCGACGCAAACGAGCCTCGTGCACAACACATTATTCTCGATATGCAAGCAGTTAGCTACCTAGACACAAGCGCGCTTGAGGTGTTGACCCAGTACAAGGACGTTCTGGCAACGCTCGGCGGTGGCCTGGCGATCTGCGGGGCGCCTGATAACGTTGCCTCGCTGATCGCTCGTAGCGGCCTGTTAAAGGATTTAGTTGGGCAAACGATTTATAAAAATTTAGGCGATGCAAAAAGCGCCTTTGACGCGGCTTGGCCCCATTAACCGCGGGCAAAGCCTATCGAGCAAGGGCAAGTCATTACAATGGTGGATCAGCAAATCAACGCTCAGCCATTTTTGGAGTTTTTGCCATGAAACAGCGCAGTTATCGTTCTGAAGCAACCCTATTTATCGAGCAACTCAAGACACAGCGCCCGCATCTGGAGCAACAACAACAACAAGGGCGAAGCATTTGGTGGGATAAGCCACAGGATCTCGAAACGAGCCAGGAGCGGCAGTCGGCAAAAGTAGCGCAAAAGCCCTACGTCTATCACAACGCTTAAGGCGAAAGAGACCGACGAAAAGCTATTTAAGCGGCCCACGACAAGCCTTTATGGTTTCAGGTGAACAACTCGAGTTGAAGGGCATAGCCAGGCTCTATGGCGAGCCTATGCTGCAGCTGCCGCAGGACTTATATATTCCGCCAGATGCGCTTGAGGTCTTTTTGGAGGCTTTTGAGGGGCCGCTGGACTTATTACTTTATTTAATTCGCCGGCAAAACTTCAATATCCTCGATATACCCATGGCCGAACTCACGCGGCAATACCTCGTCTATGTCGACGAGATCCGCAGCCATCACCTCGAATTAGCAGCCGAGTATTTACTCATGGCTGCCATGTTGATTGATATCAAATCAAGAATGTTATTGCCCGTGCAAAAGCGCGATGGCGAATCAGAACCTGAAGATCCGCGCGCAGAGCTTGCAAGGCGCTTACTCGAATATGAGGCCATCAAGCAAGGCGCACAACACCTAGACCAACTTCCCCAGCTTGGCAGAGAATTTTTTTCAGCCCAAGCCCATCTCGATCAGGACGTGGTAGAGCGACTGCCTGAGGTAAACGCTGAGGACTTGCGAGCTGCTTGGCTGGACATCGTTCGCAGAGCAAAGCTAATCCAGCACCACAAGATCAGTCGCGAAGAGTTGTCGGTTCGCGAAATTATGACGGTTGTACTGCGTCAGCTGCAACAGCGCCGCTTTGCCGAATTCCAGGAGTTGTTTGAGCCTGAAAAAGGCCTGCCCCACGCCGTCGTTACCTTTGTAGCGCTGCTCGAACTCACCAAGGAGTCACTCGTTGAGTTGACCCAAGCTGAGTGTTATGCGCCGATTTATGTTCGGCTCAGCTATACACCGAGCTAAGCTTGCTTGAAGTTATTGATAACGCTGACTTGTCAAAGCGCACAAGCCTGCGCCTTCAAAGCCATGTCGACAGGCTGATTCGTGTTCATCACCCAGCGGAGTTGATCGAGGCCAAACAGGCCCTTCGAGGGCCCTATCGCGGACTTCTTGGCGAAGGTAGCAATAGTGTGTTTGGATCACATATTCGAGGCACACTCTTGCAAGTTGCCTGGCGAGGCTGCGAACGAATGGAAGCGGGTTTCATCCGCGCCAAAGCTGGCGAGCATTGGGACGAGTTGGTCCAATGGAGCCTATGCCAGGATTTGCAGGGACTGGAGAATCTGAGCATGATTCCTGGCACTGTAGGTGCTGCGCCCATTCAAAACATCGGAGCCTATGGCGTTGAACTTTCTCACTATTGCCACGCCGTTGAAGCGACTCACTGGGACAGCATGACGCGTAGGCGATTCAAAGCCGATGAGTGCTTATTTGCATACCGATCAAGTATTTTTAAAAAAGCGAATCATCAGGCCTGGATCATCACCGACGTTGAATTTCATTTGAATGAATCAGGTGCATCGCCTGTCACAGCGTCACTAAACTACGCGTATCCGGACTTACAACGACGATTCAGCCAGCAGGCGCCAAGCGGCGCGCTCGAACTTGCCCAGGCCATTCGTGACATTCGCGCCAGCAAGCTTCCCGACCCCCATACAGAACCCAACGCAGGCAGCTTTTTTCATAACCCAAGCATCCCGAGTGATGCAGCCATTGCCTTAAAGCGCCGTTATCCTGAACTGCCAATTTACCCTGACGGTGCGCAGCATCACAAGCTTTCTGCAGCATGGATGATCGAACAATGTGGCTTTAGGGGCCAACGCGACGGCGATGTGGGTGTGTCTGCAAAGCATGCCTTGGTGCTGGTCAATTATGGGCTTGCAACCGGTGAGAAGCTGCTTGACTTTGCACAAAGGCTTATTCAAGCTGTCGAAGCGAAATTTGGCATCACAATGAGCATCGAACCGCGAATCTTGCTTTCATAACGATGCATTGTTGCTACGAAACTTATATCTTTCTTCTAAATATCCAGCGCAGCGGCTCAGAGACATCCGGGCAGTACTGATAACCATCGCGATCAAAGGATTTAAGTGCTTCAGGCTCTTCGACTTGGTGTTCGATGGCCCATCGACACATGGCACCTCTTGCACGTTTGGCTGAAAAACTAACCACTTTGTAGGGCCCTGTTTTCGCTTCCTGAAAGACGATATGTAAGACTCTCGCCTTTAGATGCTGCTGTTGCACAGCGCTAAAGTACTCCTCAGAGGCCAAATTCACCAGCATTTTGCATCGATGCCCTCTCAGATCTTGATCGAGCGATGCTGCGAGCGTCGATCCCCAAAAGGCGTAAAGGTCCTTACCCCGCTCATTGGCCATGCGTGTACCCATTTCAAGGCGATAGGCCTGTAAATGGTCAAGGGGTCTCAAAACACCATAAAGACCGGAGAGAATTCTCACGTGATCTTGTGCCCAGCCAATTTGCTCAGGGTCGAGTTCGCGCGCTCTGAGCCCATCGTATACATCACCATCAAAGGCAAAAATAGCCGGTCTCAATGCTGAGGCTTTGGGCTTTTCGCTCCATACCTTGTATCGTTCGTAATTCAATTGCGCCAAGGGTTCGCTAATAGCCATCAGCGCCGAGAGCTGATCAGGATCAAGCGCTCGCAACTGACCCACGAGCTTGCTCGATTCGGCCATCCATCGAGGCTTCGTTGCCTTAACTGCGATCGTTGAAGATTCATAATCGAGTGACTTTGCTGGGGACAACACCATCAACATCAATAGCACCTCATTCAGCCTGAGATTTTGTTGGATCAGCAAAAACCGCTGATGTCTTCGATAGAATATTCATGATATGACTTGTCAGAAAGCCCGAGGCACAAAGCCCCCAATACGATCGGCGTCTCGGTGGGCTAGACCGACGCTTATTGTCAGCACCTGATCGACGGCCATGCCTGCACGTCAACCTATAGTCCTTGATTGCAACTGCTGGTTGGATCTACTTGTCTTCCGTGATCCTTGCGTCGAGGCCTTACGGGCTTTGCTTGAGCGCGGCGAAGTCATTGTTGCGATTTGCAGCGGGATGCGGCAAGAATTGATTCAAGTGCTCAGCAGGCCCTGGATTCATAAGCGGTGCGATCCCGATGCGGTCATTCAAGACTATGATCGTCTGTCATCGATGCAGACCACACCTCATTCGAAGGCTATGTCACTGGCCTGTTCGGACCCGGATGACCAAGTTTTTCTGGACTTAGCGCTTGAAGCCCGAGCATCGCACTTGATCAGCAAAGACCGCCAATTACTCAGGCTCGCAAAAAAATCTCTCGCACAATACCAGCTTGAGATTCTAAGCCAGGCCTCGCCACGTTTTCAGCATCTTTGCATGACCTGGCAGGCATCATCAGTGCCCAAAGCGCCTTAGTACGACTTTGGCAATCCAAGTACTTTTTCCGCAATAAAACTAAGAATTAACTCACGGCTTACCGGCGCAATCCTTGGAATTAAGCTCTCGCGAAAATAACGCTCAACATGATATTCCTTGGCATAGCCCATACCCCCATGGGTCATCACGGCTGTTTCGCATGCATGGTATCCCGCTTCAGCCGCAAGATACTTCGCAGCATTAGCTTCGGCGCCGCATGATTGCCCCTGATCATAAAGCCAGGCAGCACGCATCGTCATCCAGTGTGCCGCCTCTAATTCCATCCAGCGTTGCGCCAAAGGATGGGCAATGGCCTGATTCTTGCCAATGGCCCGATCAAAGACCACGCGCTCATTGGCGTATCGCTGCGCTCGTCCGAGCGCGACTCGGCCCAAGCCTACAGCCTCGGCCGCAATCAAGATACGTTCGGGATTTAAGCCATGCAATATATAACGGAAGCCTTCACCTTCTTCACCGATCCGATCTTCGATCGGAATGCGTAATCCATCGATAAACACCTGATTTGAGTCAACCGCTTTCCGACCCATTTTGTCAATCTCATGGACTTGAACCCGCTCACGATCCAGATCGGTATAAAAAAGGCTTAAGCCATGATTGCCACTTGACGCTTCGGCAGGACTCGTTCGAGCAAGCAGTAACATTTTGTCAGCCACCTGCGCTGTTGAAATCCACACCTTTTGACCGTGAACGACATAGTGATCACCCTCGCGCCTAGCCATGGTCTTGAGCTTGAGGGTGTTTAGACCTGTATTGGGCTCGGTCACTGCAAAACAAGCCTTCTGCTCGCCGCGAATCAGTGGGGGCAGCCAGCGTTCCTGTTGCGCTGCTGATCCAAAAACGACCACTGGATGCAAGCCAAAGATATTCATGTGAACGGCCGATGCCCCGCTCATCCCGGCACCGGAAGCCGCCACAGCTTGTACCACCAGTGCAGCCTCAAGAATCCCAAGCCCAGCGCCACCATGAGCGCTCGGCATAGCAATACCCAGCCAACCTGCCTTGGCCATTGCCTGATGAAATTCACTTGGGAATTGGCCGCTGCGGTCGCGCGAGGCCCAATACTCGTCGTCAAAGTCTCGACAAAGCGACGCGACGGCGTCAACAATCGCCAACTGCTCTTGAGAAAGTGAAAAATCCATAACTATTCCTTGATCAAGCCAAGCGCATGTTGTCCCAAAGCCTAGCCATCGCCAAATGAAAACAATCCGGTTTTCGGTCCGCGCAAAACCCTATTGAAGTTTATGCAAAGCCTTAAAGCCTTAGTATTCAGCGATTGTTAATCGATGCAAGCTGAGACTCGTCGTGGGGACGCTTGCAGAAAGTTATGAGGAATCACCCATGCAGTCCACTTTAGATCGACATGTTGAGATCCGCGATGCAATTCGTGACCTTTGCAAGAACTTTCCAGACGAATACCATCGCGCCATTGATGAAGCGCGCGGTTACCCCGAGGCATTCGTCGATGCGCTTACCCAAGCCGGCTGGCTCGCCGCGCTTATCCCGCAAGCGTACGGTGGCTCGGGTCTGGGTCTGTCTGAGGCATCGGTCATCATGGAGGAAATCAACCGTTGTGGTGGCAACGCTGGCGCGTGTCACGGTCAGATGTACAACATGGGAACACTCTTACGCCATGGCTCGGAGACGCAAAAACGTCAGTACCTGCCTGAGATCGCTGCGGGGCGATTGCGCTTGCAGTCGATGGGGGTTACCGAACCCACGACGGGTACTGACACCACAAATTTGAAAACAACGGCGCGAAAACAGGGTGACCGATACATCGTCAACGGGCAAAAAGTCTGGATTTCTCGGATTCAACACTCCGACCTGATGATTCTACTTGCGAGAACAACCCCATTATCAGAAGTCAAACGAAAATCAGAGGGTATGTCGATCTTTTTGGTTGACTTAAAGCGCGCGATTGGGCACGGGATGACTGTGCGCCCTATCAAGAATATGGTCAATCACGAAACCAATGAGCTCTTTTTCGAAAACCTTGAGATACCGGAAGAAAATCTCATCGGCGAAGAGGGCAAAGGCTTTAAGTACATTCTTGATGGGCTTAATGCCGAACGAATCCTGATCGCGGCCGAATGCATCGGCGATGGCTACTGGTTCATCGATCGGGTCACCGCTTATGTAAAGGATCGACAGGTGTTCGGACGACCCATTGGTCAAAATCAAGGTGTGCAATTTCCTATAGCGGATGCCTTCATCGAAGTCGAAGCGGCAAACCTGATGCGTTATGCTGCCTGCGATCTCTTTGACCAGCGCCAGGCCTGCGGTGCGCAAGCGAATATGGCAAAGTATCTTGCAGCAAAGGCAAGCTGGGAAGCGGCCAATGCTTGCTTGCAGTTTCACGGTGGCTTTGGATTTGCTTGCGAATACGATGTCGAACGCAAGTTCCGTGAGACAAGGCTTTATCAGGTTGCGCCAATTTCGACCAACTTGGTTTACTCGTATATTGCCGAACATGTCCTTGGACTTCCCAGATCGTTCTAATTTAATGAAGCACATCGTCCATGGACCGCTTCAAGGAAATTGAAAGCTTTGTTGCGGTCGCCATGCGGGGCAGCCTCAGCGGGGCGGCGCAACTGCAAGGCGTAGCCCCCGCGATGATCAGCCGCAGACTCGATGCGCTCGAGTCAAGATTGGGTGTGAAACTACTCACCCGCACCACAAGGCGTATCTCACTTACCTTCGAAGGCAGCTCTTTTTTAGAAGACTGCCAACGAATCTTGCACCACATGCGCGATGCAGAGGCTTCGGTATCGGCAGGCGGCTTGAAAGCCAGCGGGCATTTGCGGATGACAGCCCCTGCAGGCTTTGGAAAACGCCATGTCGCACCTTTGATTCCCGGCTTTGTAACTGAGCATCGAGAGCTGAGTATTTCTCTTGAGTTAAGCGACCGCCTAGCAGACATGGTCAACGAAGGCTTTGATCTTGCAGTGCGCATTGGTACTTTGAACGATTCAAATCTTATTGCCGTCAAGCTTGCCGAAATGCAACGAGTTGTTGTTGCAAGTCCTGACTACCTGAAACGCCGCGGAACACCCAAGCATCCTAGCGACTTACTAAAGCACGACTGCCTTACTTTTGGCAACAGTGGCAATCAGGCTAGAGGTTGGGAATTCTTGATCGATCAAAAATTACAAACAATCAGAGTACAAGGTCCACTCGAATGTAACGACGGGGCTGTGCTCCTTGATTGGGCGATTGCCGCGCGAGGCATCGCGTGGCGATCGATGTGGGAAGTTGGCGAAAGTCTCAGCAAGGGGCAGTTAGTCAGTATTCTCGATGCATTTCGAGCGCCCGAGCACGGCATTTACGCCGTCGTGACCCAGATGCGGCATATGCCACTTAGGACCCGTTTACTGATCGACTACCTCAAACGAAGCTACGCAAGCCCGGCATATTGGTTAGCAGCAAAACCTGTCGCCACTTCTTCAAATTCAACCTGACTTGGCACATTCGGCGCGATCCACCAACGTCGTTCCGTACAGTCAATGCGAATGCCCGCAACGCTCTCAACCCTTGCCTGTTCGGGGAGCGTCGGGTCGGGCTTTCGACACACCGACAGCAAGCCGTCGGACTCGTCTCGCAGCAGCGCTTCAATGGTTGCCACGCTAATAGGCGTTTGTGCGGCGTAGTGCTGGGCACAGCGAAGTCTGGCCTCGGTGGACAATGAAGAGGCCATGACCGCTTGCTGATCGAGCAAGGGTGTACACAAGAAGTGATTGGTGTGAACTAAGACCGGTTCATGGGCCGAATGCTCCGACCAGGCAGCAGGCGCGATCTCAAATGAGCCAATATCGCCACTCGCATCGGCGGCCGGTATATTAGAGGCCGCGCCGAAGCCTGGGCCATTGGCTAATTCGTGCAAGCGCATGCGAAATGCCTTCAAGCTGTCAAACGAAAGCGCATGGCGCAACAGGACATGAACCGGTACGCCTGGCTTTGAGCCGTCTGCTACTGAGCGAAGAATATTGAGGCCTACAGCCATACCTTGATCGTTTAATCCGATTTTTGCGAGCATCCCGGCTTCAGTGAGGGTTGCAATCGCCCTACCCTGCGCATCAAGCGTGTGCAACACGATGAGAGCAGCACGCTGCCGCCCTATCCAGTCCCAGTTTTGCGCCAACCACGTATGGCCATCCTTCGAAGCACGAGCCGAAACAGCCATCGCAGTACATTCGCCCCAGTCCAGCAAACCCAAGGCCTGATTGTGGCGTCGCGCTTGCGCCGCCTTATCGCTCACTTGGGCCAAAAACGATGACGGCAAAATTTCGGTACGGCAGTTGAGCGCGAGAATATCGCTAAAGACCAGCTTTGCACCGTGAGCAATACCTTCCATTTCCTCAAGCAATTGGGGATCGGTCGCGTGAATTGCATCTCGATATTGCATGGCGCGCCGACCCGCCTCGGTCCAGTCAAGTCCACAGTCTGCAAATAGTCGCGCATAGGTCTGCACCGAGTGAAGAATTCGCTCCTTTGCACGACTTCCATAACGTTCACCACGGGCTCGGGCCGAATCGATTGAGCGAACATCAATGACTGGGAACATGGTGCAACCTCCAAGTTATGCGGCGGCCTCTTCACGCGATGCCCGCTTGCGCTCGTGTTCTTTTAAGAAGCGTTTGCGCAGACGGATGCTTTGAGGCGTTATTTCAACAAGTTCATCGTCTTCGATGAACTCTACGGCACGCTCCAGGGTGAGCGCAATCGGTGGGGTTAGCACAATCGCTTCATCTTTTCCGGAAGCACGCACATTGGTTAGTTTCTTTTCCCGAACTGGATTGACCACCAAGTCATTGTCGCGTGTATGAATGCCGATCACCATGCCCTCGTACAGCGCCTCGCCAGGCGACACAAACATGCGGCCCCGATCTTGAAGCTTCCACAAGGCATACGCGACTGCCTGTCCGTCATCCTGCGAGACTAAAACACCGTTTCGTCTGCCTTCGATGTTGCCTGCCCAACTTGCGTAGTCATCAAACACATGGCTCATGATTCCCGTGCCACGCGTCATGTTTAAGAACTCACCGTGAAAGCCAATCAATCCGCGTGCAGGGACGCGATAGTCAAGGCGGACCCGCCCTTGACCATCCGGCACCATATCTTGCAGCTCGCCTTTGCGTTGGCCAATAAACTCCATGACCGAGCCCTGATGCCCTTCCTCGACATCCATCGTCAGCATCTCATAGGGCTCAAGGCGTTCGCCGTTGACTGTTCGCAAGCGGGGCTTGGGACGCGATACTGCAAGCTCATAGCCCTCGCGGCGCATGTTTTCAAGAAGAATCGTCAGGTGTAATTCACCTCGCCCTGAGACTAAAAAGGACTCGCCATCGGGGCTGAACTCGACCCGTAGTGCAACATTGCTTTTTAGTTCGCGCTCGAGTCGATCGCGGATCTGGCGACTAGTCACATACTTACCCTCACGTCCAGCAAGCGGCGAGGCATTGACCAAGAACTCCATCGTCATGGTGGGTTCGTCGACGCGAAGCATGGGTAGCGCCTGAGGGTTTGATGGATCAGCGATGGTGCTACCAATGCCCAATTCATCGATCCCCGTGATGGCAACAATGTCCCCAGCGAAAGCCTCGTCCATTGGGGCCCGTTCAAGTCCCCGATAACAAAGAACTTGCCCGATTTTTCCGCTCACTGCTTCGGGAGCCTTGGACTCGGGGTAGTCCTCATCGCGACCTTGCAAAAGCAGCACGAGCTGTCCGGTTCGGACGCGTCCGCGTTGAATCCTGCCAATCCCAATCTTGCCAACATAGTTTGAGTAATCCAGCGCCGAAATCTGCAATTGCAAAGCGCCGTCAATATCGTCGGCGCGTGCAGGCACATGACGCAAGATCGCATCGAACAAGGGCTTCATGTCCTTCGCAGCGCCGGCTTCAATGTCTGAAAGCGCTTCACTTGCGAAGCCTGCGAGCGCTGAGCAGTACACGACAGGAAAATCAAGCTGCTCTTCGTTCGCGCCAAGACGATCAAACAAATCAAAGGTCTGGTTAACGACCCAATCGGGTCGTGCCCCTGGGCGATCAATTTTATTGACAACAACAATTGGACGAAGTCCGAGGGCCAGCGCTTTTCGGGTAACAAATCGTGTTTGGGGCATCGGACCTTCGACCGCATCCACAAGCAAGACAACCCCGTCAACCATTGAAAGCGCACGTTCAACTTCGCCACCAAAATCAGCATGCCCTGGTGTATCGACGATATTAATTCGTGTATCGTTATATGTGACCGCACAATTCTTTGCAAGAATCGTGATGCCGCGTTCGCGCTCGAGGTCATTCGAATCCATGATTCTTTCGGCAACCTGTTGATTGACTCGGAATGTTCCTGACTGGCGCAGCAACTGATCGACCAGCGTAGTCTTTCCATGATCGACGTGCGCAATGATTGCGACATTGCGTATGGCGGGGACGAGGTTCATTTGATTTTCCTATAATGAAAAGCTTGTTTGAGCGATGAGTCGTTGGGCAGCAAGAACGCCGCGTTCATCGATGGATCCCGTACCCAGCAATTGGCCGTCTGGGCGGTAGAGACGCACCAACCCGGTGTTTGCACGTGCACCGTGTGCTGCCGCGGGAAGTCGTTGGCCTTGAATAAGGCGTTGGGCTGCATTAAGGTCAAGATCAATACGATCCAAATGTAGTAGCAAAGAATCGGTGGGTAATAATTGTGCTTTCCGCTCAAAAAAATCGAGCGGTTCAAGCTTTTCAAGCGATAACATTTGCTCTTCCCTGAAGCCAGCCACCGCGGTTCGCCGAAGGCCTGCAAGGTATGCCCCGCAAGTTAACGCTTCCCCAATGTCTTGTGCCAGGCTACGAATATAAGTACCTTTACTGCAACGAACTCTCAAGTGAAGGCAAATCATCGCTGGCTTGCTCGCCGCGTATTGAACCATGTCCAAGATGTCTAATTGATGAATGACAACATGTCGCGCCTGTCTCGGAACCTCAATACCTTCGCGTGCCCAGTCATACAAGGCTCTACCCTGATGCTTAAGCGCCGAATACATTGGAGGCATTTGATCGTACGACCCTTTAAACCGTTCTACAACCTGTGAAAGGCGTCCTATGTGTGGTTGCGGATCTGACCACTCGCTAAGCTCACCCTCAGCATCGCCGGTGGAACTTGAGCGACCGAGCAGTAGTTTTGCTTCATAAGTTTTATCGGCATCGAGCAGTCCATGTAAAAACTTGGTTGCCTCGCCGAGTGCAATCGGCAACATGCCTGTTGCAAGCGGATCGAGCGTGCCCCCATGCCCTGCCTTTGCTCTTGCGAAGAGACGCCTTAACTGCTGTAAGGCATGGTTGGACGAACTACCTAGCGATTTGTCGAGAAGAATTAAACCGTCGACGCCGCCCTCGCTGCGGCGTTTCATACCTTGTTGTCGTCTACAGCTGCAGGCTGATCACCCAGGGCCTGATCAATAAGTCGCGACATCGCCATGCCTCGCTCGGTCGATTGATCGTAGCGAAATCGAAGCTCAGGCGTGGTGTGGATCCGGATGCGTCGCCCAAGTTCGGCTCGCATAAATCCGGCAGCCGATCGCAAACCAGACAAGGTGTTGGCTATTTGGGCTTCGGTATCCGGAAGTACGGTAAAAAAGACGGTGGCGTAGGCATAGTCTGGCGTCAGGTCAACGCCGGTCAAGGTGGTGAAGCCAATTCTCGGATCTTTGATGTCGCGCTGAATCAGCTCAGCCAACTCCTGCTGGATCTGATCGGCGATACGCGCACCTCGCGCACCGCCCGACCCTGATGAAAAATGACGCCGCATGGGAGTGATCAGTCGCCAAACAGTCAAAGACTGCGAGCAACCTCTTTGATCTCGAAGACCTCAAGCTGGTCGCCTTCTTTGATGTCGTCATAGTTCTTAACAGATAGGCCGCATTCAAAGCCTTCCTTGACTTCGCGGACGTCATCTTTAAAGCGCTTAAGACTATCGAGCTCACCGGTAAATAAGACCACCGAGTCACGCAACAAACGAACCCGTGCTCCCCGGCGAACAAGCCCCTCAAGCACCATACAACCGGCTACATTACCGACCTTCGACACCCTAAATACCTGGCGAATCTCTACGAGTCCAATGACCTCTTCCTTGCGATCCGGTGACAGCATCCCTGCCATTGCTGACTTAATCTCATCGACCGCATCGTAAATGATGTTGTAGTACCGAATATCAACACCGTTGCCCTCAGCAACGCGCTTGGCCTGCTGATCGGCACGCACATTAAAGCCAATGACAACGGCGTTTGAAGCCATGGCAAGGTTGATATCACTTTCTGTAATACCACCGACTTGAGCATGAACCACTTGCACCTTGATTTCATCGGTGCTGAGTTTTTGCATCGCGTGAACCAAGGCTTCCTGTGAACCCTGAACATCCGACTTGATGATGAGATTCAGGGACTTGGTTTCACCCTCAGTCATCGCATCAAAAATATTCTCAAGTTTTGCGGCCTGTTGCTTCGCGAGCTTGACATCGCGGAACTTGCCCTGCCTAAATAGTGCAATCTCGCGGGCCTTGCGTTCATCCGCAAGCGATAACACCTCTTCACCAGCCGAGGGCACCTCTTGTAAACCCTGAATCTCAACGGGAATCGAAGGACCCGCCTCATCGATCGGCCGACCATTTTCATCGAGCATCGCCCGAACCCGACCCCATGAGCTTCCGGCAAGCACAACATCGCCTTTGCGCAGGGTACCGCTTTGAACAAGCACCGTCGCAACCGGACCACGCCCACGGTCCAAACGGGCCTCAATCACCAAGCCCTTCGCCGGAGCATCCTTGGGTGCCTTCAGTTCAAGTACCTCTGCTTGAAGCAGAACGTTTTCTAGCAAATCGTCGATGCCCGCACCTGTCTTTGCTGATACACCGATGAAAGGCGACTCGCCGCCGTAATCCTCTGGAACGACCTCGTGCCCGACCAGCTCCTGCTTGACCCGATCAGGATTCGCCTCGGGCTTATCCATCTTGTTCATCGCAACCACCAACGGTACTTGCGCCGCCTTTGCGTGTGCTATTGCTTCAACCGTTTGAGGCATTACCCCGTCGTCTGCCGCCACCACTAAAATAACGATATCGGTGGCCTTCGCGCCGCGTGCACGCATCGCGGTAAAGGCTTCGTGGCCTGGCGTGTCGAGAAAAGTGATAACGCCACGGTCGGTCTTCACATGATAGGCACCGATATGCTGAGTAATACCGCCCGCCTCACCGGCCGCCACCTTTGCCCTGCGGATATAGTCAAGCAGCGAGGTCTTGCCATGGTCAACGTGGCCCATGACGGTTACAACCGGCGGTCTTGGCAGCAGGATCGCGTCGTGGCTCGGCGCTTCCTCAAGCAATGCCTCCGGGTCGTCGAGCTTCGCAGCAAGCGCCTTGTGACCCATCTCCTCGACAACAATCATGGCGGTTTCTTGATCAAGCACCTGATTAATCGTGACCATCTGACCGAGCTTCATCAAATGCTTGATCACCTCGGCAGCCTTAACCGACATTTTGTGAGCGAGATCGGCAACCGTTATGGTTTCGGGCACATGAATCTCGCGAGCCACGAATTCAGACTGAACCTGTACCTGCTCTTGTCGATCGCCGTGACCACGTCTTCCGCCACCCTTCGATGCGCGCCAGCTGTTATTACCCATGCTGGTATCGCCTCTGGTCTTAAGCGCACGGCGCTTGCTCGCCTCATCGGCCCAGCTCGAGGAAAGCTTCTCTGATTTGAGGTGCTTTTTGTCTTTGGCGTCCTTTGGATCTTTGCTATCTTTTTCCTTAGGCTTTGCAACTGCTGCGACTTCTTTACTTTCGGCAGCCTTTTGCGCACTGGGTTTGTGTAAGGTCCCCGATGGCCCTTCTTTTTTCGGTACCTCAACGGGTTTGACCTCAGGCTCTGGCGGCTTCGGCGCGGGCTTGGGCGCAGGCTTACGCTGGAGGCTCATTAAGCGGTTAATTTCGGCAACTTCGCTTTCAACGGCTCGTCGTGCGCGAGCTTGAGCCTCGGCGGCTTCTTTGGCTCGTCGAGCTTCTTCGAGCGCTGCAGCGGTTTCCGCCTGCGCGCGCGCCTTGTCCTCTTCTTTTTGTGCAAACTCGAGCGCAGCTAACCGCTCACGCTCCCGGCGCGCCGCCTCTTCGCGTGCAGCAGCCTCAGCTGCTGCCTGTACCTCGCGCTCGCGCTCACGCTCAAGTCGTTCTTGCTTCTCACGAAGCTCTGCAGCTTGCCGCTCGAGCAATTCCTGCTGTCGCTGCTCTTCCTCTAAACGCGCTGCATTTTCCTCAGGGGTCAAGTCTTGAGGCGCTGGCGGCGCGACTTCTTGAGCCTCAGGTGCATCGCGTTTCACGAAGACCCGCTTTTTGCGCACTTCAACCTGGATCGTGCGGGCCTTACCGGTTGCGTCAGCCTGCTTGATCTCGCTTGTCTGCTTTCGCGTGAGCGTTATTTTCTTTTTCGGTGCTTCGTCTGAACCATGGGCGCGTCGCAACGCGTTTAATAAATGCTCTTTATCAGACTCTGAGATCAAGTCATCGACTGATTGCTTAGCAACCCCGGCAGCCTTGAGTTGTTGCAACAGCACGTCGGCCGGCATTTTGAGCTCGGCAGCGAAATTAGCGACGTTGTTTGCGGACATGTGTACTTCCTAAAAAAAGAACGATAACAGCAAAAATGCAAAACCCACTGAATTTAAAACGCTGACCCGGCCAGACCAGGTCAGGCTCCAGTCAGTTCTGATCAGCGAACCAGTGCGCACGCGCCTTCAAGATCAAAGCTCTTGCGCGCAATTCATCAATACCTGTCGCATCCTGTAACTCGTCGACTGCAAGTTCGGCAAGATCGTCGCGGCTGTGAACACCTGCATCGGATAGCTTGGCAGCCAAATCGCTGTCCATACCTTCAAGTGAAAGTAAGTCGTCAGACGATTGATCGATCTTCTCTTCCTTAGCAATAGCTTCAGTTAGAAGAACGTTGCGAGCTCTAGTACGAAGCTCATTGACGGTTTCCTCGTCAAAAGCATCGATCTCGAGCATTTCATTGATCGGCACATAGGCTACTTCTTCAACGCTGGTAAAACCCTCGTCGATCAAGATGTCGGCAACCTCCTCATCAACATCGAGCTTACTCATAAGGTTTTGGCGAATCTCTGTCCGTTCGGTCTCGGATTTTTGTGCCGATTCTTCTGCGGTCATGATGTTGATGGTCCAGCCGGTCAGCTCTGATGCCAAACGGACATTACGCCCGCCCGTTCCAATAGCCAAGGCAAGATTATCCTCATCAACCACCACATCCATCGAATGTGATTCCTCATCAACTACGATCGAGCTGATGTTAGCCGGCGCTAGAGCGCCAATCACAAACTGCGCGGGATCTTCTGACCAAAGCACAATATCAACACGCTCGCCGGCAAGTTCCTGGGTGACCGCTTGCACTCGTGAGCCTCGAACACCAACGCAGGTTCCAATCGGATCAACACGGCGGTCGTGGCTCAGTACCGCAATCTTTGCCCTAACTCCGGGATCTCGCGCAGCTGCCTTAATCTCTAGCAAACCCTGCTCAATCTCCGGCACTTCATTGGAGAACAAATACTTGATGAACTCGGGCGAGGTTCGTGATAAGAGTAGCTGTGGCCCACGACCTTCGCGATTGACTCGCAAAATCGCTGCGCGCACGCGATCACCGGTGCGCAAATTCTCCTTCGGGATCATTTGGTCGCGTTGCAAACGCGCTTCCAATTTGCCCGATTCAACAATCGCACCCTCTCGATCGACCCTTTTCACCGTCCCCGATACGACAGGTTCGTTTCGAGCCAGGTAATCACTGATAATTTGCTCACGCTCTGCGTCGCGAATCCTTTGCAAGATCACTTGCTTAGCAGCCTGCGCGCCGATTCGACCGAGGTCGATCGCTTCAAGTCCCTCTTCGATGTAATCACCCAACTCAACATCGTGGACCTGCTTGCGCGCCTCGCTCATGATGATTTGCAAGTCGTGATCTTCAAGTTCGCCGTCAGGAACGATCAGCCAACGGCGAAAAGCCTCGTAGTCGCCAGAACTACGATTAATTTGAACGCGAACATCGACTTCGTCCTTGAATAGTTTCTTGGTCGCCGAAGCCAATGCCAGTTCAAGCGCTATAAAAACGGTTTCTCTGGGCACATTTTTTTCTCGTGCCAAAGCATCAACCAGCAGCAAAACTTCGCGACTCATGACCTACTCTCCTCAAACATCGTTCAGAACACCAACTGCGGCACAAGGTGCGCGCGTTCAATTTCATCCAAACTAAAATTCAATACCGTCAAAGCTTTTGTCGTCTCATCCTGAGCTTCAATGGCCTTGCTCGGCTGACCCGCTTGCTGCTTGGGCGGCTTCAACTTCTTTCTGCTACCGAGCCTTTGCGCAGCTTTCCCCGAAGGTGATGATTCAGTCAATAGCAACAACCAACCATCGTCTGCCTCGTTGCGGGCAAGCTCACCCTCCCAATGTCGCCGACCACCAAATGGGAGCCTAAGCCGCAGGCTAACCCGATGGCCAACGAAGCGCTGGAAATCGCTCGCACGCCTGAGACGGCGATCCACGCCTGGCGACGACACCTCAAGACGCTTGTAGTCAACCTCTTCGACCATCATCACCTGCGAGAGCTGCCTTGAGACTTGCTCACAATCCTCGATGGTGATTCTTGCTTGCTTCTCAGCAGGCCAATCAATGAATACGCGAATCATGCCCCCGGAAAGCTCCACGTCAACGAGCTCATACCCGAGTGGCACGACAGACTGTTCAATCAAGTTGAACAAATGCACGCTCACCGAACTTAAGACCTCCAAAAAGCAAACCATCGACCCGCAAAAAGCAAACAACCGACCCGCACAATGCTAGAACGCTTGTAAGCCACAAAAATCGCTCGCAAAACAAACAAAAAAAAATGGGCTGCTGTCCAGCCCATTTCGTTATTGTTTTCCCGCGCCTCGCACCCTCGACCTTGGATCGAGACGACGCAAACAACCGGGAGTTTTATGAAACTTTTCAACAAGCCCCACGGAACACAGGCTTATGATTAGCCTTCGATTATAACCGTTTAATTTGCTTTTGACGTCGTTTTCAGCGATTTTCGTCGAGAACGTTGAGGTTTAGCACCACCCCTTGCGCCGCCAGGATGGTTTGCGCCGCCTGTCTGGTTGCCCATACCCGATCCAGCCCCTCCACCCTGCCCACCTGGCGGTCCACGTCGCTTGGCCGATTTTGGCCTGCCAGCTGGGTAAGCTGCTTGCGCTTGGCCGTCGAATCCAGGCTGGTAGATGCCCGGCGTGAGGTTAAATTTTGCGACGTTTTTCCCGCCTCGGCGTTTGTTTTTCGCCCCAGCACCCCCTCCGGCACCTTGACCGGGAGGTCGCAAGCCGGGAGCAAGCGCAGAAGGTGCACGAACTGATTTGCGGACCGATCGGGTAATGCCCTCAAGATGGGCGTTCGCGTTACGCGGCTGCCACTCGTCGTCTTGAAGTTCTGGCCGATCGACCGGTTCATCCGCGTAGCGAGGCAGGTAAGCCGATGGGTCAAAACCAGGCGGCGGCCCTTCATCGTCCTCATCGTCATGTTCCTCGTCGTCATGATCATGATCCGAGGCATGGAAATCGTCCGCGGGCCTGTTGGGCGCCTGCTTATTGGGTCGATGAGGGTCAGCTTCGCGCATCAATTGCTGCAGGCGTCTTACTTCCTGCTCAGAAAGCTCGACATATCGAGCACGAACCAAGCCTTCGGGAAGCCCCACGGGCCCAAAGCGGATCCTCGCCAATCGACTGACGACCAAGCCGACCGCTTCAAAAATCCTTCGAATTTCGCGATTCCGACCTTCTGAAAGTGTGACGCGGTACCAGTGATTTGCGCCATCGCCGCCGACATCCTCCAGACTGTTGAACCGCGCCGATCCATCTTCCAGATTAACGCCCTCGAGAAGCTGTTTTGCCGTAGCCTCATCGATTCGGCCGAGAATTCTCACAGCGTATTCACGCTCCCAGCCATATCGAGGATGCATCAGTCGGTTTGCGATATCGCCTGAAGTCGTAAAGATCAAAAGGCCTTCGGTGTTGAAGTCAAGACGTCCCACCGCAACCCATCGGGCGCCCTTCAATCGTGGCAGACGACCAAAGACCGTCGGTCGATGGCCGGGATCATCACGCGAACATATCTCACCGGAAGGCTTGTGATAGAGCAAAACACGCGGGGGTAGCTCGGCAAACTTTCGCTGCAACATTCGCCCATTGATCCTCACCTGATCACTAGGCCCTATACGCTGTCCGATGTGGGCGGGCATACCGTTTACCGACACGCGCCCAGCAAGGATTAACTCTTCCATGTCGCGACGCGACCCAATGCCGGCGTCGGCGAGTACTTTCTGGAGCTTCAAGCTACCGAAATCTGGGTCAACGGCATGCTTGGCGCCCGGCACAGGAGAAATACTCGCTACTTCACTCCGAAAGGGCAAAGCCTCTACCTCTGGCACTTGGGGCTGGCCCTGCGAGACTCTCACCTCAGGATCAGACTTTGCGTAGCCTGGATCCCTATGGGCATCGGGTTGATGGGCGTCCTGGCTCGAAGCCTCTATCGAAGCATCCGCTGATCTATCGCGATCTCGTCGTGGTCGACGACCTCTAGGGCCACGCCGAGGACTTCTTGATGGATCAAACTTTGGTCTCTCAAGGGCTTCATCCCGCCCTTCAAGTTGCTCTTTATACCCTGCTCCAACGCGCTTTTCATCCAGTCCTGTCTCTGCACTTCCAACAGGCCGCTCTTCCGGTGGCATATCTGCACCTTCACCGCGCCCCCGTCCTTGCTCCTCGATGCGTCGCTCTTCTTGTCCTTGAGCCTGGATGCCCCCTAGAGGAACCTGCTCGCTATGAGGCTCGCTTTGCGCAAGCGCTTCAGGCGCAGGCGTGCGGCGTTTGCGTGGCTTCTTTACCTCAGACGTTACAGGAGCCTCTGAACCGGTCGGATTAGTGTCCGAACGATTGATGTCCAAGTTGCCGGCACTGAGGTCCGAGCTAACCGCAGCGACCTCCGAGCTTTCCGCAACTGCTACACGCCTGGTCCTTCGCTTGACATTGGCTGTCGCAGCAGCTGTCGCTCCTGAATCAGCCGGAACAAGGTCATCCTCGGGTTTGTTCATGGGTTTCAGACTCCTCAGCGGCTTGCTCGTCAGGATCGGTGATTGAAAGAAGGACGTCTGCTGCAGGCGGCATACCTGCAGCAAGGTCTGTTGCAGGCGGTTCACCTGCTTGAAGCGGCTGAGCTGCTTCAAGTAAGTCACTCATACCCCGCTGCGCCTCAAGCGTAGGTAATTGGCTCAGTGTTTCAAGCCCCATATCATCAAGAAACTGACGCGTTGTGCCGAGCAAAGCGGGGCGTCCAAGTACTTCTTTGTGGCCTATGGTTTCAATCCATCCTCGGTCCTCTAGGGTCTTGATAACCTGGCTCGACACCGTCACGCCTCGGATCGACTCGATATCGCCGCGTGTAACAGGCTGTCTGTAGGCAATAATCGCAAGTGTCTCCATCACAGCACGCGAATACTTGGGTGGCTTCTCAGGATGAAGACTTGCGAGAAATACCGACACATCACTAGCCGTTTGAAAGCGCCATCCGCTGGCAAGACTGACAAGCTCCACGCTCCTGCCCTTCCAGCTCTCACGCAAACGCTCAAGCAATTGCCTAAGGGTGTCGGGACCAACCTGATCCTCAAAGAGCGTACGCAACTTCGAAACGCTGAGGGGTTCACGGCTTGTTAGCAAGGCCGCCTCCAAAACCCTCATCACCTGGTTGGTGTTCATGCTCGACTGTTGATTTCCAAGTTACACATGCCATTCACGCGTGCTCAAGCCGAAGCAAGAGCCAAAAAAACCGAGTTAGCAGGCCGTGTCAACGAACTTATGCCGCGACCAGACAAATTCAGATGGGTTCAAGATTATCCGGGCGCACGCTAGTCCAGACTTGCAAGCGGATTGCTGCGTTGACTTGCGCGACGAAAATCTTGATTGGTTGCGGGGGCAGGATTTGAACCTGCGACCTTCGGGTTATGAGCCCGACGAGCTACCGGGCTGCTCCACCCCGCGTCAGATGTCGAGAGTGTAACAGAGATACTGCTGGCGAGCTAAACTGTGTCTTCGCGATGACCCTTTGGCGTCCTTGCCGCAGAGAACGCGGTCCAAGCACTGATGCCCTCCGGGAGACTGATCTTTATGAAATTCTGTTCAAGTTGTGCAAGTCCTGTTCAACAATCGATACCTGCTGGCGATAACCGTTTGCGCTGGGTTTGCAGCGGTTGCAAGACGATCCATTATCAAAATCCGAACATGGTCGTTGGTACCGTGAGCACCTGGGATGGTCGAATCCTTTTATGCCGTCGAGCGATTGAACCGCGTTATGGATTTTGGACCTTACCTGCCGGTTTTCTGGAAAACGACGAAACCACTGAGCAAGGCGCAGAAAGAGAAACCCGAGAGGAAGCCGGGGCGAAGATCACCGCACTCAAACCTTTTGCAATGATCGACGTGCCCCATGTCAATCAAGTTCATGTGTTTTATCGTGCGGAAATGTTGAGCCCCGATCTTGATCCTGGCGAGGAAAGTCTTGAGGCAAAACTTTATAGCGCTCAAGATATTCCTTGGGACCACATTGCATTTCGGACGGTTTACAAGGCACTAAAGTGGTTCCTGGAGGATCAGCAAACCGATCCTATGTTTGAACGATCAACCTTTCACTACGATGCGATTGCGCTGGGTTCACGCCAACGAAGCACTGCCTGATCCGGCTGATGCGCTCGATGAGCCTTCGGGTTTGCTCTGCGCGGGTATGGACCTCAGCGCACCGCGGCTTATTGAGGCCTACGAGGCTGGCATCTTTCCATGGTACAGCGAAGGCCAGCCAGTTTTGTGGTGGAGTCCAGACCCACGCATGGTGCTCTTTTGTGATGAGTTTCGCTTTCACCGTTCACTTAAAAAACGTAGCCGCGTACTCATGAGGGACAAGGCATGGTCGCTTAGGCTTAATCAGGATTTTCCCGCAGTGATGCGTGCTTGCGCAGCCCCACGGCCTGGCCAAGACGGCACATGGATCACAGAACCCATGATCGAGGCTTACAGCCAACTTCATCTCAGCGGCAGAGCTCAAAGCATCGAAGTGCGCCACGGAGACGACCTCATGGCTGGTCTTTACGGCGTGAGTATTGGACGCATGTTTTTTGGCGAATCGATGTTTACCCGCCTGGCTGATGGCTCCAAGATCGCGCTTGCCGCACTGGTCGCTCTGCTCGTCCGCGAGGGCTTCACAATGATAGACTGCCAACAGCAAACCGAACACTTAGCACTCATGGGCGCTCGTCCAATACCTCGACAACGTTATCTCGAAAAGATCGATGTTTTGTGTAGGCTCAGCCCACCCGATTGGTCGACTTGCCAACTGGATTGGCCATGACTCACCCGCATGAAGCACCATTCTCAACGCTGCAGTTCTATGCAACTGCACCCTACCCTTGCAGCTACCTACCGGGAAGGGCAGCGCGTTCGCAGGTTGCCACACCTAATCATTTGATTCACCACGATGTTTATAGCGATTTAGTCCGCGTGGGTTTTCGACGAAGTGGTGTATTCACTTACCGCCCATGGTGCGATGATTGCAAGGCATGTGTCCCCGTCAGGGTCAAGGTTGGTGAATTCAAAGCGAACCGAAGCCAGCGCCGAGCATGGAGAGCTCATGAAAACCTGTCGGTGTCTTTCGTTCCGCTTACTTTTTCGGCCGAGCACTACGCCTTGTATCTTAAATACCAGAGTCTTCGCCATGCCGGCGGCGGCATGGATCAGGACAGTCGTGATCAATACGCTCAATTTCTATTACAAAGCCGCGTTCGCACCCATCTCATTGAGTTTCGCGAACCCGCGGATCAACGATTACGCATGGTGTCGATCGTCGACCAGCTTGCCGACGGCTTATCGTCTGTATACACATTTTATGACGCATCTGAAGTCAGCGCTCGATATGGTATTTACAACATTATTTGGCAGATTCGGTGGGCGCAACAATGTGGCCTTCCCTTTCTTTATTTAGGCTATTGGATCCGCGAAAGCCCAAAGATGTCCTACAAATCGGCCTTTCAGCCGATGCAGGGCCTAAGACAAGGTCGCTGGACTGCACTCAACTCGGACTAAGGACTTGCGTACGCAGGTGGCAAACAAACCATGATTAACCTCTACCCTGCTGCGCGAACCCTGTTGTTTCAACTCGAGGCCGAGGCCGCCCATCACCTCGCTTTATCGCAGCTGCAGGCCCTCGAATCGAGTGGACTTTTAAAGCACCTGCTTGATAAGCCTGTTGCTGACCCAATCACAGTAATGGGCTTGCGCTTATTTAACCGCGTGGGCCTTGCAGCAGGGTTAGACAAGCAGGCAGCCCATATCGATGCCTTCGCGCGCCTTGGCTTTGGATTTATCGAAGTCGGCACAGTGACCCCACGCGCACAACCTGGCAACCCAAAGCCTAGAATGTTTAGGCTCAAAAATCACCAGGCGCTTATCAACCGACTTGGTTTTAATAACGAAGGCCTTGACGCCTTTCTTTGTCATGTGCGCGCGAGACAATGGCAAGGTCCGATCGGACTTAATATCGGTAAAAACGCTTCAACGCCCATCGAACAAGCTGACGAGGACTACCTGCGCTGTCTCGATGCAGTGCACGCCCACGCGGATTATGTGACCGTTAACATTTCATCACCGAACACGAAGAACCTTCGTCAATTGCAGGCAAGCGATGCGCTTGAATCATTATTAAACAAATTACGTAAATCCTGCGATGCGCTTGATGCGCGCAAAGGCAGCAAAGTACCGATCGCTTTAAAAATCGCGCCTGATCTTGAGTTTGATCAGATCGATGAGATTGCCAGATTGCTGCAAAGGCATGCCATCGATGGCGTGATTGCAACCAACACAACGCTAGCAAGAGAGCAAGTTAAGGATTCAGCCCATGCCGCTGAGGTCGGTGGATTATCCGGCGCGCCGCTGCTTGAAGCTTCAAATAAGGTTATTAGCCGCCTTCGATCTGCGCTTGGGCCAGACTTTCCGATTATTGGTGTTGGGGGCATTCTTAGCAAAGAAGACGCATTGCAAAAGATCAAAGCAGGTGCGAACCTTGTACAAATCTATACCGGTCTGATTTATAAAGGACCCAAGCTCATCTACGAAACAGCAAAGTATCTACGCGATTACAGCTCAAAGGCGATGGGTTAGCAGCAGATGCCATTCACTGACAAGGCCTGCAGGCCTGTTGGCCTAAGCCTTCACCAACACAAGGACTGCAAGCCTTTTGGTCTATGACCTCATCATCCGCGGACGCATGCGAGCAGGAAGTTCAAGAGCTTGTCCATGAGGGGTTGTCTCGGCAATCTGTGTCCAAGCAGAACGTAGCCTCGCTAACTCGAGCGGAGCGGCCAACGACTTGTCGCGAACAAGCCTCTCTAGGGCGTGTAACCAGTGACTCCACGCTTCGGTGTCACCCTTTGCCTCTTGGTCACGGATGACTGTTCCAAGTGTCTGGCTCCACTCAGGCCAGGAAAAGCAGCCCTGTTCGTGAAGCGAAACAACCATGGCAAACACGCTGGCCTGCCATGGCTCATTGAAAACCTGTGGAGGCTCCATACAGTCGCTCACGATATCGGCTCAATCGATCGGCTTAACGTTGCCGCTTAGCATAAGGGCACAAGATAGGACTCCCATAAGTCCGCGCTTACAAGATCAGCTGATCCATCGTCGCCCCACAAATCTCTGCCCTTGAACACAACGGTATAAAGCGCTTGAGGAGCCTCTTCACCAGACACTGCATGGCGATCGGGAAAAACATGAAAGCCATGACATCGATCGATCATGCCCTGCTTTCCGCGCAAATACCTCGGACAACGGGTATGGGTTGGTGGGTTCATGGCCCTCACCATGACGGCATCACCTGGTTTAAACACAGGACTAGTCCTGCCTTCGCGTTCGGTGGGCGCCCCCCTCAACAGGGTTTGCTTCACATCCTGCGGAGCGAGTTGATTTAGGCCGAGTGCAACTGCATTGGCTTGAGGTTGGAGGAGTCCACGATCTTGCAATAATTTTTCGAGCGCTTCAAACCATATACCGTAATAGCCTGCCTGCAAATAACGAAGCATCGGCAATGACTCGCGCGCAGCCCTCGCTTGATCAAGATTCCACTGTTTAGTCGCACCCATGGCAAGCGTCATCGCAAAGGCACGCCTTTCCCATTCATCGTGAAAACATGCATCGTCTTGATCGAGCACCAGTGGGCCAAAGCCATCCATACCACCCATATCGTGAATGGTATTCATCATCAAGTCCTAACAAGCGCGGTGCCAATCATGGCATCGCGATGAACAAGACCAGCCAATGCCTCAAGGGACCAATCCTCGGTGCCCGTTGGGCGCATCGGAATCACCAAATATCGAATCTCTGCGGTCGAATCCCAGACACGAATATGTGTCGATTCAGGCAGATCCAAGCCAAAGGAGCGAAGCACTTCGCGCGGCCTTATCACGGCCTGAGAGCGAAAGGCCGATGACTTGTACCAGGCTGGCGGGAGTCCCAACACCGGCCAGGGGTAGCAGGAGCAAAGTGTACAAACAACAAGATTGTGTTGCTCGGGGGTATTTTCCACGGCAACAAGATGCTCACCCTGACGGCCACGATAGCCCATCGAAGCCACCGCTTCGGTCGCATCGTCTCGCAAATGCTGAGCAAACGATTCGTCTGTCCAAGCGCGCGCTACGACTTTGGCCCCGTAATGCGGTCCAACTTCGTGTTCATAAGTTTGAATCAGTCGCTCGAGTGTTTCGGGGTGCACGTAGCCCTTCTCGACCAAAAGACTCTCTAAAGCCTTGACCCTAATTTCTATATCGCTTAAAGGGCGTTCATCGTGTTGGTGAGTTTGTGTGCTGCCCATATCTTTAAACCTCAAAAAACTTTACTCGACGACCCTATCGTGGGGAATGTTTACTCGGCGACCCTATCGTGGGGAATGACCTGTGGACTTGCGTTGAGCCCATTGCACACTGAAGGGCTTACCTCTGGGCGCAGGCAAATCGCGATGCTCTGTCCAAGCACCCGCGCCTGGAACATGGCGCAGGTGCGCTTTAGCACCTGCGTACCAGCGCAACACTTGCGACGCAGCTCGCGTGCTCAGTCGATAAAGACTTGGTCGTCGTGCTAAAAAGCCCCACGCTGCCAGACCGAGCCGCTCTCCGAGTGGGCGCAAACCCCGCTCGAACTGCCTCTCGCGTAATTTACGGAGTAGGTCGGGCAATGGAATTTTCATCGGACAAACCACATGACACTCACCGCATAGGGTTGCCGCCTGTGGTAGATCGAGGGTCTTTTCGACCCCAACATAAGCTGGCGTTAGCACTGAGCCCATCGGCCCCGGATAGACCCAACCATAGGCGTGACCGCCGACTTTTTGATAAACCGGACAGTGATTCATGCAGGCACCACAACGAATGCAACGCAACATCGCCTCAAAATCCCCACCTATCAATCCGCTTCTGCCACCGTCGACCAAAATCACATAGTGGTGTTCGGGACCATCAAGCTCGCCCGCAGCACGGGTACCGGTAAGAATCGAAAAGTAATTAGAGATTGACTGACCCGTTGCCGAGCGCGGCAATAAACGGGCTACCATGGCCAGATCCTCCAAGGTAGGAAGAACCTTTTCAATACCCGTCACAGCAACGTGAACACGCGGAACGATCGTGCACATGCCTTCGTTACCCTCGTTGGTAAACAGTGCAACCGAGCCGGTTTCGGCAATCACAAAGTTGCCACCCGATACGCCCATATCAGCGCTCAGAAAATGAGGTCTTAAGACTTCTCTTGCCTCACGGGTCATTTGATTGACTTCGGTCAGTCGCGGCTTTTGGTGGACTTTGGCAAAAAGATCAGAAACCTCATCCTTATCTTTATGAAGCACTGGCGCAACAATGTGCGATGGCGGCTCATTGTTGTTGATTTGGAGGATGTACTCGCCCAAGTCGGTCTCAACAGGCTGAATGCCCGCCGCCTCAAGCGCGCGATTTAGCGCCATTTCCTCGGAAACCATCGACTTTGACTTCGTGACCTTGCGGACTTGGTGCCGCCTTGCGATGGCAACAACCAATTTCGAGGCCTCGGCTGGCGTTTCGGCCCACAACACCGTCGTACCCCGACGGGTGGCTTCCTGTTCAAAACGCTCAAGCCAAATGTCAAGATTGGCCAGGGCCCGACTGCGACGCTGAACAGCGTCGTCTCGCGTTGCCTCAAAGTCATCTAACTCGGCAATCGCTGCTGCGCGACCAGCCACCCATTTGGTCGAAAGCTTCCTCAGATTAGCCTGAAGCCTTTGGTCAGCGAGCTTTTGACCGCTGCGAGCCTTGAAATGCATCGATTGGACTTGCATCAACCCTCTCCTCGGCTGGCGGCCGTCGTGCCGGCAGCTTGTTGATAGTCTCCAACCAGAACTTCCGCCACATGCATGACGCGAGTTTGCTCATCACCGCATCGCCGCAATCGGCCCTCGAGATGCAACATGCAGCCTAGGTCCCCCATCACCACACACTTTGTACCTGTTTGCTGGATTTGTGCGATTTTTTCATCGGCAATTGATGCGCTAATTGCGCCGTATTTCACCGAAAAACTGCCCCCAAACCCACAACAGGCGCGCGAATCCTGCATCTCTTTGATTGTCAGGTCGGGCATATGGTTGAGCAATTGTCGAGGTTGGGCCTGAACGCCTAATTCACGTAAGCCGCTGCAAGCGTCGTGATAAGTGATCTCACCTCGAAAATTTCCCGGTGGCTTTTGCATGCCACAGACGTCGACCAAGAAGCTACTGAGTTCCCAAGTCCGCTCGGTAAGCCTTTGCATTCGAACCCTCAGATCGGGATCGTGCCGAAACAATTCACTGTAGTGTTTGCGAACCATACCAGCACAAGAACCGCTCGGCACCACGACATAGTCAAAGGATTCAAACATGCCGAGCCATTGCAGTGCAAGATCGCGCGCAACATGTTGGTCGCCTGCATTGAAACCTGGTTGACCGCAACAGGTTTGTGCAAGCGGCACCTCTACTTTGCAACCGGCGTCTTCGAGAAGCCTTACGCTTGCAAAAGCAATCTCCGGGCGCATCATGTCCACCAGACAGGTGTAAAACAGAGCGACCCGGAGGCTGGCTAAAGGCGATGTTGTGCTTTCGATACCCAGGGTTGGTTCATTTGATCTTCGTGCGCCACTTGGCGCCGTTGATGCCGTATCGGTTTGGTTTATGCGTTGTTCCATAGCTGAATGATATATAGTCCGGCCGATCATGGCACGCAGCAAGCAATTCACCTCTGCGCTCAATGAGCCGCAGTGCAAATCGAGCGCTATTCAGGTGATTGACCGAATGGTAAGCCTGCTTGATGTGCTCTCGCAATCCAGCGAACCGGTTTCCCTCAAAACCCTTAGCCTCTCAACGGGACTTCATCCGTCGACAGCTCATCGGATTCTGAATGACCTGGTAGGCACGCGTTTTGTTGAGCGTATCGAAACAGGCAGCTATCAGCTGGGCATGCGCTTGCTCGAGCTGGGTAACCTGGTCAAAGCGCGACTCAATATACGCGACGCGGCCATGGGTCCCATGCGTGAGTTGCATTTAAAAACTGGCCAACCGATCAACCTATCAATTCGGCAAGGCGACGAGATTGTTTATATTGAACGTGCTGTATCTGAACGTTCTGGGATGCAGGTGGTACGTGCCGTGGGTGGCCGGGCACCACTCCACCTGACTTCGGTGGGTAAGCTCTTTCTTGCTGCCGACGATGTCAAAACCCTGCGCTCTTACGCGATGCGGACCGAGCTTATGGGGCAGACAGCGAATTCGATTACTGACCTCAGTCGTCTTGAACTCGAGTTATCACAAGTCAGGACCATGGGCTTTGCTCGTGACAACGAAGAACTCGAGCCTGGCGTGCGATGCATTGCAGCAGGGATTTACGACGACACCGCGCGACTGGTCGCAGGCCTGTCGATTTCAGCGCCTGCAAATCAGGGCCAAGATGCTTGGGTGACCTGGATTTGTGAAACGGCTCGCAAAATATCCGCTTCACTAGGCTACGACGGCCCTTCTCGTGTTCGTCAAGACTAGGCTTTGATTTACGAGTATTTCAATTCGATCCAGTGCCGAAGTCGTTGCGCGTCGGCAAAGCGAGCGAGCTTTTGCTTCGCATCGAGCAAGACCATGACCATGGCCTTGCCTTCGATGCGCACTTGCATGACTAAGCAATTGCCTGCTTCGGAAATATAGCCGGTCTTTTGCAATTCAATATCCCATTTGGGATTGTGGGTGAGCCGGTTTGTATTGCGGTAAGCGAGCGTTGACTTCCCCGATCCAACATGCAGCCCAGGCGATGTTGAGTACTGCCTAATCAGAGGGTAATCGCCCGCTGCTTGGACCATCCTGGCTAGATCCCTGGCGGTCGAAACATTTCTACTCGATAAACCAGTCGGTTCAACAAAACGGGTGTCAGCCATGCCAAGCATGCGTGATTTGGCGTTCATTGCCGACACGAATGCCTGCAAGCCCCCTGGGTAATTGCGCCCCAGAGCGCTTGCAGCCCTGTTTTCCGATGACATCAAAGCCAGGTGAAGCAACTCAGCGCGACTAAGCCTGGTACCAACCCGAAGCCGAGAGTGCGTCCCCTTCTCACTATCGATATCGTCCTTGGTGATTTCAAGCACTTGATGTAAGTCCTGCTGCGCATCGATAACAACCATCGAGGTCATAAGTTTGCTAATCGAGGCAATCGGCAAGACCACATCGGCATTCTTTTCAAACATGACTTTGCCGCTGTCTGAGTTCATGACGTAGGCGACCGACGAACGCAAATCGAGTGGATCATCGGTCGCGTGCAAACCGAGTTTTTGCCCATTCGAAGGCCTTGCAACCGGCGCATCGGCAGCCTGGCCCGAAGCAGCAGCCGACTGGCTAGCCGAACTCGCTTGGGATGCGCTTGAAGCAGCACCTGCTGCGGCCGCACCCGCAGCGGCGGCAGCCAGGGTTTTCTTCTTATTGAGCATGCTCGGGCCGCCACGTTTGACGTCTTTGCGCGCGGGCTTTTCAGCAAATCCTCGAGTGGACGAACCAGACTTTTTAGCGGCTGACTGTGCTGGCTTTTTCTTCCCACTGTCCTGGTTTTTCACCCTTGGCTGGATGGCTCCTGCGCGCTCATTGGCGCGAAGGGTTTGCGCCTCTAGCTTTGGCGCAAGCGTGATCACAGAAATCGCTATGAAAAGCGAACTGAGCAAACGACATACAAGCATCATGTTGGTCTTTTGATTTCAGGCGGCTTGGTGGGCTTGAACAAAGTGTGCAAACTCGCTTGCAGGCACTCTTTCAGTAACCAATCGATTCTCAATAGCAGCCTCGTCGGCATATCCAAGCGCCATGCCACAAACCAGTTCTTTGCTATCGTCGAGGCCCAAAAATTCAGTGACGACCGCTTGCAGACTGAGCCATGCTGCTTGCGGGCAGGTGTCGAGTCCATGGCCACGGGCGGCGATCATCAACGACTGCAAAAACATCCCGTAGTCGAGCCAACTGCCTTGCGAAAGAATTTTGTCAATCGTGAAGAACAAGCCTACTGGAGCATCGAAGAAGCAATAATTCCTTGCATGCTGCCTATGCATTGCTTCTTTGTCGGCTTTACCAATGCCCAATAATGCATAGAGATCGAACCCGACCTTGCGTCGACGATCGAGATAAGGCGATACCCACTGTTTAGGGTAGTAGTCGTAGGGTTGGGGCTGCGCCGCCATCGCTTGAGGATCGTTAAAGCAGGCCTGTGCACGTTGGACCAATTGATCGAGCGCTTCGCCTTTCAGGATGTGAACCTGCCAGGGCTGCGTATTGGTGCCAGAGGGGGCACGCGCTGCAAGTTCCAGCAAATGGCGTATCAATTCGTCAGGAACTTCCCTGGGCAAAAAAGCGCGTATCGAACGGCGCGTAAGGAGCGCCTGGTCAACCGGATGTTGCGTGTCGTTCAAGAGATGTCCTTTCTCAAGGCCTAATCAAAATAGATTCAAGAACCTGCCGCAAAGCTTGTGGCAGGCTTTTCGGGCGCCTTTGATGCCGATCGACATAAACATGCACAAAATGGCCTTCAGCGATGGCCCTTTCCTGTCCAACAGCGAAGTCATCGCGTTCGTCACCCTTTTCAGCACGGAAGAGCCCAATTTCATAGCGAACGCTGCTATGACCAATACTTGCAACCCGCAAGCCCGCTATAACCCGCTCTGGAAATGAGATAGGAGCAAAGTAGCGGCAACCGGTTTCAACCACTAAGCCGATCACTTCCCCGCGCTCAAAATCCAACACCTTGTTTTCTAGCAAGAAATGATTCACGGTCGTGTCGAAAAAGGCGTAGTACTGGACATTATTGACATGTCCGTAGACGTCGTTGTCATGCCATCGCGTGGTGATTAGGTGTAGATGCGGGTAGTCGCTGCGTAAGCTTCGTTCTGTTCTTGAAGTCATGACGTTATAACAATCAACCGTAGCGAGACGGCCCCTATAAGCTCGGTGGGCAAATCGACAGTTCTTAATAGGCTGCTATTCTCGCACGATGTTGCGAAGCCGCCTTCGTCGCAAGCCGAATCGTCTCAAGATGAATCTCAATCGTGTCATCGATAGGACTTGCGTAGCCGCCACCCATCGTAACCACGCAAGGCAATCCTTGATCGCTACACCAGTCAAAGACCATGCGATCACGCATTGCAATCCCAATCTTACTGAGCGCAAGTCGCCCTAGGCGATCGCCCGCAAAGACATCAGCGCCTGCGATGTAAAGCACCCAGTCTGCCTGAAATCTTCTCGATACTTCGGACAAAGCTTCTTGTAGGCAAGCCAAGTAAGCATCGTCGCCGATCCCGTCCTCCAAAGGCCAATCTGAGTCGCTCACTTCCTTCGTGAACGGAAAGTTTTTTGCGCCATGCAGCGAAAGCGTATAAACGCTCGGATCATTATTGAAAATACGCGCCGTCCCGTTGCCCTGGTGAACATCCAGATCAAGACACAAAACCTGCCGTGCCCAAGATCTTGCCTGTACCCAACGAGCTGCAACTGCAAGATCGTTAAAACAGCAAAAGCCCTCACCGCGATCCGCGTAAGCGTGATGGGTACCCCCGGCCAAATTAGCCGCAAAGCCATCATGACGCGCTGCCTCGCAAGCACCGATGGTGGCCCCGACCGATCGCCTCGAGCGCTCAGCCATCGCTGGTGACCAAGGAAAGCCCAATAGCCTTTGCTCTTGGGCAGAGAGCCCACCCTGGCTAACTTTCTCGATCCACAAAGGGTGATGAGCAAGCGCCAATTGCCCATCAGTAGCCGGCAGTGCTTCGCACAGACTTACGTCGGTCAATTCGTGGGCGATCCGCTCTCGTAGTCGGCCGTACTTTTGCATCGGGAAACGATGGCCTTGAGGTAGCGGCAGGACAAAGTGGTCACTATAGAAAGCTTTCATATCAAGCCTCTTGACCGGTTCTGCGGCGTCGCAACAAAACAGATTGCTGTTGCATTGCAACAAAAGCGCTTGACAAGCTGCGTTAGAAGCGTAAACTCAGTTTTGTGCAATGCAGCAATAAAGAAAAACGGCTCCAAAGCTCTCCCCTTCTCGGTTTTACCTGCTTCGCTCCCGATTCGATTAGTTCCGATTCTCTTCTTGTTCACAGTTCGTATTTACTAAATCATTCATGAAAGGTTATGCCATGTTTACAACGCCCGAGCAGTACCTCGCCGCCCACAAAGCAGCTATCGATACCTTGCACGCTGTTGCCATGAAATCGGTTGAAGGCTTTGAGCGCATGATGGAATTGCAACTCCAAGCGACCAAAGCAACAATGGCTGAAAGTAACGAGCAAGTAAAAGCATTACTCGCCGCAAAAGATGCAAAAGCGCTCACCGATCTCGCATCGCAAGGCATGCAACCTGCCTCTGACAAAGCAACGGCTTATGCCAAGCATGTTTATGACATCGCTCGCGAAACCAGCACTGAAATCGCTAAGCTTTATGAAACCCAGATGACCGAAGCCAATAAGCATGTATTCGCTTCGATCGAAAGCATGGCAAAGAATGCCCCCGCAGGTTCTGAAGGTGTCGTTTCCTTTGTCAAGAGCGCGATGGCAGCTTCGAATAGCGCATGGGACCAGGTTAGCAAAACCACCCGCCAAGTCGTTGAAATGGCTGAGGCCAATGTTGCTGCAGTGACCAAGGCACCCCGTCCTAGCGCTCGTAAGGCCGCTTAATTCCGCCAAGCGAGCGTCGAGGCAGGCCGCACCGGTTCATCGTCGGTGTAGCTTTCAGAACGACAAGTCTGTCGCTCCGAAAAAAACAGCGAGCAAGCTCGCTGTTTTTTTTGCATACAAAACCTGATCGATAGCTTAAGCTTGCTCGCTTGTTTTGGTTCGACGAATTTCGACCACCTGAGCTTTCGCTTGGCGATGTAATGCACCTATTTCACTGTGTTGGCTCGACGACGGCTCAGCTTCAAAGGCCTTCGCAAAGCGATCACTAGCCTGCTGCCACCGGCGCTGAGCATCTTCCAAGTGACGTTCCTTAACATGCCCAAAACCTCTGATGTGCTCGGGCACCTGGGCAAGGACAACAAGTGCCTGGTAAGCCTCCGTCAACCGCGAACGGGACACCAGATCATCGAGTGAAGCTTCGAGCTTTTGAAATGCAGACTGAAGACTCGCCTCATAACGCTCGATCCAAGCTCGCTCTTTGCGTCGTTCGTCACTGCGACCAAATACATCAAACGCCGTACCACGCAAGCATTTGAGGTGCTGCAATAAGCCGAAGGCTTTCATCATCCAAGGACCATACTCAGCCTTGAGCAGGCGCCCTTGTTGATCACGCTTGGCAAACAAGGGGGGCGCCAAATGGAATCGCAACTGAAAGTCGCCCTCAAATTGCTCATTAAGCTTGGCGGCGAACAATGGGTCAGCATGCAGCCTTGCCACCTCGTACTCATCCTTATATGCGAGTAACTTTGAAAAATAGCGTGCCACCGCCGCGGCCAAAGGTCTTGTGTCAATGGAGTCGAGCGCATCAAGCGGACTTGCAGGCGAGAGCTTGGCAAGCACACGTAGCTTCGCCTCCACATCCACGCTGCGTTGAACCAAAGCCTCAAAGCGAGCGACTAAGGCTTCATTTTGATAGGCCAGCAAATGCGCCTTTCGGTGATTCATCAGCGCTGCAAAGCTCGAAACACTCGTTAAGGACTCGCTGTGACTTAGCGATGACGCCATCGCTTTCGCTTGACCTGCGACATGGCTGCCCGACCTTGCGTTGAGTGCAAGCGAAGTGACAGCATAAAGATCAACCGCCGCACGACGCCCCCACAAAAAGGCCTGCTTATTTTGTTCAACGGCGGTTTCGTTTAACTCGATCGCACGCTCGATGGCTTCGGCGCTCACTGGGATCATGCCCTTTTGCCAGGCATAGCCGAGCAAAAACAAGTTTGCAGCGATCGAGTCACCCAACAAGGCCGTGGCCAAACGACTAGCATCCACGAAATCAGCCTGCCCCTCCCCGACGACATCGACAATTGCCGACTCCATGGAGCCCAGCGGAAACTTCCAATCAGTGTTTCGCGTGAAATCGGCGGTAGGCGTTGCCGCAACATTGGCGATAACTCGAGTGCCGGCCCGAAGTTTGGAAAGCGCGTCCTTGCCCGAAGTCACCACAACATCGCAACCTAGTACCGCGTCGGCCGCAGCAAGGCCAATGCGTGGCGCATGAAGCGCATCAACCTGCGTAGCAAAACGCACAAAACTCATGACTGCGCCGTTTTTCTGTGCAAGCCCGGCCATATCGAGTACGGTCACTGCCTTGCCCTCAAGATGAGCAGCCATACCGAGCAAGGCACCGATGGTGACAACCCCGGTGCCGCCAATACCTGTGACGAGCAGGGCGTAAGGCTTGTCCAATACCGGCAGTTTGACCTCAGGAAGTTGCAAACGAAGAGCATCTTCGGCGACTTTGCTTGCTTTACCTCGCCTCGGCTTGCCACCTTCAACCGTTACAAAGGAGGGACAAAAGCCCTCAACGCAGGAGAAGTCCTTATTGCAACTGCTTTGATTAATCCGCCGCTTGCGGCCCATGTCGGTTTCAAGCGGCTCAATCGACACGCAATTGGCTTGAACACCACAGTCACCACAGCCCTCGCAAACTGCATCATTGATGAAGGCTCTGCGTTGTGGATCAGGAAACGCACCACGCTTGCGTCGACGGCGCTTCTCCGCAGCGCATGTTTGGTCATAAATGAGCACCGAAACACCATCGAATTCCCTCAGCCCTCGCTGGACCGCGTCAAGCTCGCGACGATGATGTACCGACACATCCGATGGGAAGTAGCCAGCCGGATACTTCTCGGGTTCGTCGCTCACAACTTCGATACGTTTAACACCCTCGGCACGAACAAGTTGAGCAATCATTTGCGGGCTGAGAAGCCCATCGTGACGCTGGCCACCGGTCATCGCCACCGCATCGTTAAAGAGGATCTTAAAGGTGATGCGGGTACGGCTCGCCAGGGCGTGGCGAATCGCTAAGGATCCCGAATGGAAAAAAGTGCCATCGCCGAGGTTTTGGAAGACATGTTCAGTGGTGCTGAAGGGTGCCTGACCTACCCAGGTCATCCCCTCGCCACCCATTTGCGAAAAGGTGCTTGTTGAACGATCCATCCACATCGCCATGTAATGGCAGCCGATGCCTGCATGAGCACGCGAACCATCGGGTACTTTGGTGGAGGAGTTATGTGGGCAGCCCGAGCAAAAATAAGGAATTCTTTCAATGGTTTGAAAGCTTTTCCCGCTCCCTTGCTCACGAGTTTGCAAGGCCTTTAAATACCGATTAACGCTGGCAATCACTGCTGCCTGATGCGGATCTGACGGGTCAAGTCTGGGCAATAAGCGCTGGGCAATCAACTTCGCACACAGAGCGGGCGATAACTCGCCTGCCTCTGGCACCAAGGCCTGACCATCACCGTCTCGTTTACCCACAACGAGCGGCGCCTGGGCCTTGCGATAGCACTGCTCCTTCAACTGGCTTTCAATAAGCGAGCGCTTTTCTTCGATCACCATGACTTCCTCTGCGCCTTCCACAAAGGCTGCAGCGCCACTTGGCTCAAGCGGCCAAGGCATGGCAACTTTATAGACCTTAAGCCCGATACGCTCAGCACTCGCCTGATCAATGCCAAGATCTTGAAGCGCTTGCATGCTGTCTAGCCATGCTTTACCGCTTGAGACCAAGGCAAGGCGTGCTGGGGCGCCGCCGCGTTCGAGATCGGCAACACCGAAGACATTGCGATCAAGGCGATTAGCACGCGCATAGGCCAGTACCGCGGGCACCTTGTACCGGACAAGACGTTCCTCGAGCTTTGGAAATGGCTCTTCGGGCCAGCGTCCATGAATCCCCCCTGCTGGCCATTCGATCCCTGTAGGCAAAACAGGCATGATCCGGTTAGGGCTGACATCCACAATACCCGCTGCTTCGATGGTATCGGTCACCGCCTTGATCGCCACCCACACGCTGGCAAATCGAGACATCGCAAAGCCGTGTAAACCGTAATCAATATAGTCTTGCACGGTTGCCGGTGCCAGCACCGGCATCGATACGGCGATGAAGATATGGTCAACTTGAGCAGCAACGGTTGAGGACTTGGCGCCGTGATCATCACCGGCAATTGCCAAAACGCCGCCATGCGGGGAGGTACCCGCCTGGTTAGCATGCCTGAGCACATCGCCACTACGATCTACCCCAGGGCCTTTGCCGTACCAGATGCCAAAAACGCCGTCGTACTTTCCGTCGCCGTGAATATGTAACTGCTGCGTACCCCACAAGGCAGTCGCCGCAAGATCCTCATTCAGCCCAGGCTGAAACTTGATGTGATGCTCTTTGAGCTGTTTGGCAGCCTTATAGAGCGCCTGATCATAGCCGCCGACAGGCGACCCTCGATAACCGCTGATGTAGCCCGCTGTGTTGAGGCCAGCAGCCTGATCACGTTGCCTTTGCATCATCGGCAAGCGCACCAGGGCCTGCGTGCCGGTCAAATAGACAAGGCCCTCAGTTGCCTCGTAACGGTCGTCAAGCGAAATTTGCTTCATGCGAAGCTCATTGGGGTGGTTCATGCTTCGATTACTCCCATAAAACGAAGGCTTAGCGTGAGCCTGACCGTAATGCCTCAATGCCTTCCTTGAGTGCTCGAAAGGCCTGATCGATGTGCGCGGGATCGGCCTTAACGCCAAGCTCTATATGGCGCCGTTCCCCCTCGCTGCCCATCGAAGGAAGACTAAAAACCTTGACACCAGGAAAACTGCGCTCCACGGACTCCATCACAGGCGTTGCCAATGATTCCGGTAGTTCATAGACGATAAACGAACGTTCCTCATGTTGAACTCGATGATGCAGTGCTCGCCAGCACTGATCAAGCACCCAATCAACCATTGGCCAGGCCATGACTGGAAATCCCGGTACAAAGTAATGATTACGGATCGAAAATCCTGGAATCTTGTTGTAGGGATTAGGAATGATCGATGCTCCTAAGGGAAATTCGCCCATTTTCAGCCTTTGCTGATTTTCAGGAATGTTCATATCAGCGCTACCCCGCCCCTCTGCGGCCATATCGGCGCAGCGCTCGGTGATAAGTTGCTTTGCTTCAGGATGCAGGACCATGTCGAGGGCTAAGGCTGACGCCGCGGCTTGGCGGGTGTGGTCATCGGGCGTTGCGCCTATCCCGCCGCAACTGATGACCCAATCAGCACGCTCAAAACTTTGCTTGAGGCATTGGGCCAGGCGCTGCCTATCGTCGCCAAGGTACTGGACCCAGTCAAGCCCGATACCTCGATCATTGAGTTTTTGCAGGATGGTTGAGAAATGTTTGTCCTGGCGTTTGCCCGAAAGAATTTCGTCGCCAATAATGATCAAACCGACACCTGGCGTTGGTTGAACCTGATTCGGCATGGCTTGGCATTTGTGAGTGGTCATGTCTTCATCCTAATGCCGCGAGCTTCTGGCTCACGGCTTTATCCTGATCGTGGGCAAGTCTAAATGTTCAGTATCAAGGCCATCGCCATCTGCGCTACTCAGACGCGAGAGCGTGAAATGTCCGAAGACTACTGAAGCAAAGATCGGCGCAAGCAACCACATCAGCGGGAAACTGCCCATGGCCGAAACCATGCCGCCAAGAAGCCACAAGCCGGGACGCTCAGCCTGCGCGAGCGCTTTACGCTGAGGGGCTGTGCTGAGACCCGAGAGACAATCGATCAAAAACACCGAAGCGGTCGACCATGCCATCAGTGCGATAAAGCAAACACTTGCGAGCCAGGGTGCAAAAAACCACAGGGGCAATAAGAGCAAAAGACCCAGCGCAAATTTTGCGAATATCCAGACCGTTTGTCCCATTTCGCCAAACCATCCACCAGCCTTGCGGTGTTGAAGCTCGGGGTATTCGCTTCGTAAAAGATCGGCGCGAATAACGGGCGTTACAAAAAGCCCTGAAATTAGCAAGACAAAAAGCCAGGACAAAGGCAACGCTGCCAGCAATCCAAGCACCCAACCGAGGATTGAAAGAGCGGCCGGCGAACTGATGATCTTGACGAGAAAAACCAAGGCCGGGATCATCCAATCGGGACCTGAGAACCCGCCTTGGCCTGGATCGCTTACGCCAGGCAATGACGATGCTCCGACGGAAAACCCGCCCGAATCAGGAACTAAGAGCAACTTCCAGGCTTGAACATGTTGTTCGATTCCCGAAAGCAACGGCGGAAGCAGCCACCAAAGCAAACAGACGACCGCTAAAACCGACAACGCGACCGGCCAAAAGGCCAGCCACCAATAGGCAGGCTTGAACATCGCCCGAAGACCGAGCCAGATACAATGTGTCAGGGTTTTAGGCGGTTGTCTCATAAGCCAACCCAGCGCTGTATGGCACGCCAATGCAGTGACCAGAACCCATCACCATATTGCCTGCCATCAAGCTGATCAGCAATGCCCGTGGGGTAGTAGCGCGCATCGAAATTAGCGGTGCCAAACAACATATCCCAGCAGGGAAAGAGCACAGCAAAATTACATCCCATGGCCTTTCCTTGATGCCCAATGCCCATGGCGTGGTGCACCCTGTGAAACTGCGGTGACACCAGCAAACGCTGAAACCATGCGGGCCCTCGCAGCGAGGTGTTGGCATGCTGATAGCTTTGCACCACCCTCGAGATCACGACAAACGCCACGAATTGCCCAGGTGCAGCCCCAAGCAACAGCGCTGCGATCGCGAGCAAGCCATCTCGAAGGAAATCGTCAAACAAGTGGTTGCGTTGATCGCTCCAGTAAGTCATTTGCCTTTGACTGTGGTGAACCGCATGAAGCGTCCACCACCAAGACCATCGGTGTTGAAAACGATGAATCCAATAATCCAGCGCATCGAAAATAATCAAATACAGAACCCAGGATAACCAGGGTAATGATTCGATCGACAGCCATTGATCGATATTGGGACGAGAAAAGCCCCACCAGCGTAGGCTTGCTTCCAATCGGTCCATCAAGGGCACCAGAACCGCAAAGGCGATCAAGGGAAATAGTCCAAGCCGATGCAGCAAGGTAAAAAGCATGTCGACCCGGATTGCCGGGCGATCAATCACGGTTTCCGCGGGCCAACGTCTTTCAATCCAACCCAAAACCAAAACCATGAAGATGAGCTCATAGACACCCCAGACAAGCCATTCGGTCGCGTCGAAAGCGGCGTCAATGCCCTGCCCCCAGCCAAGCGCAAATATCAGCGGCTGAATCCATTGCTCAAAAAGCCATTGCTGCGGCCAGGCGATAAAGTCTTGCAAGTCCATGGTCATCGGCATGCTTGCAGCGTCATCTTGATGGATTCTCGATCATCGCGCCAGGACCGGGTGTTCACGCAAGGTCCGGAAGCAAAAACCCTTGTGCTTAAGGCCCAGGATCAGCGGATCAAGACTTGGTGCGAAGACTTCCTTTCTTGACCAGATCCCCAAATGCGCCATCAAGATGTCGCCGGGACGAATCGTCTCAAGCGCTTTCTTCACAAGTTGGGCATTCGAAAAACGATCACTTGGCAATTCATCACCCAAAAAGCCGGCACTTGCCCAGTAAACATGCCGATATCCGCAGCGCTCGGCAGCATCAAACACGTTGCTCGGCGCTCTGCCTCCCGGGGCACGCCACCAGTACCCAAGTTTAGTGCCTGTGAGTTGCTCGAAACGCCTGGCCACCCGATCAAGCTCGCCACAGAGTTGTTCCTGCGACCAATGGATGGTCTTGCCGGCCGAAGCACCGAATTGCGGCCTTACCTTGATGAGTCGTCCAGATGGGTCGCCACCAGATCCCGACGGCATGGGAAAGTAAACATGATCAAAGCTGTGGTTGCCAAAGGCATGTCCCTCGCGGACTCGCGCACGCCAATAATCTGCCCATTCATCGTCTAGCGAGAAATTGCCAAAAGGCGTGCGCTCGTTTGCCAGAAAAAAACTCGCCTTCACCTGATGTTTTCGGAGAATTGATGCGATTAACTCGGCCGAGGCCATATTGCCGGTATCGAGTGTGAGGTAAACAGGCTTGTTGCACTGCTCGTCGGCGCTTAGGTTTGCACCTGCGCCTGCGCCAGCACGTTCACCTGCACCTGCACCTGTATGCGCGTTTGAACTCGCTCTTGGGTCGGCGTTTGCTGAGGACCCAATGATTCCTAAACCCACAATCACTGCGATAAGTAGGAGGATGCGCTCTACTAAGATCTGGATCATGTCTGCCTGCATCAGCGTTTAGGGGCCACAACTAAAGCCAAGGCGCCCGTTGGTACATAAAGACACCATGCGGCGAGCGGCCCACCGAGATACGCTGCAAGATTTTGCCGCTCGGCAAATCGAGAACATGGACTGCTCGCGCAAAGCGACTTGTCACCCACATGGTTTTTAAGTCAGCCGCAATCTCCATGCAATCTGGCCCACCCGGCACTGCCAAATTGGCAACTACTCGCCACTGGCTGGTATCGAGGCAGGAGATCGTATTTTCGACGCGGTTTGAAACGTAAATATGCCGGCGGTCACCGGCACCACGAAAATTATGCGCTCCCTTCCCGGTTGGAATGCGGCCAATCAGTTGGCGCTGCCTCCAGTCGAGAACCGCCACATGATCCTCACCCATCACGCCAACGAGTGCGAAACGATCGTCTGCCGTAATAATAACGCCAGCAGTTAATGCACCGATATACATTTTCCACAACACTTCCTGGCGATCCAAATCAATCGCAGCAAGTTCGCCCGAATCCTGTAGGGTCGCAAGAAGTGTGCGGCTATCTGCCGAAAACCATAAATGACTCGGCGCCTTGGGCAATGGAATGCGCTTTATCATTTGTAGCGGTTCAGTTCCACGCTGGTTATAACGATATAAATCAACTCGATCCAGCCTAAGCGCTGCAGTCGCAAACCATTTGCGATCGGGTGAAAATCCCAATTGATAAGGATCGTCGATCTGCCTGATCCGTTGGCTGAGTTGGCCACGCAGCGGATCAAACCAGTGAAGTTCGTTGCTCATTGCCGATGCAACAATCACCTGGGAGGCGTCGGGCGTCGGGTAAAGATGATGTGGCTCTTTGCCCACATTGACTTCGCCGATCACTGTCATTTTGATCGGATCGATAAAGCTAACGCTAGCATCGCGCGAATTCAAAACGAAGACTGGACCTCGCATTTGGGCCGTGCTTGCCGGAAGGCCAGATGGGCTCGTTGAACCGCCCGGCTGCGAAGCCGTCCCGCCCGACGGCATCAAAACGGCAGGGTTAGCCTCCTTCGACGGCGCTGCTCCGGAACTGAAAAATGGGTAGGCGGAAACCCTATTGCTCGCGCCCAATGCCAAAGCACCGCTACCTAAGCCGGTACCAGCCAAAAGCCTCAAGCGCGTGCGCGCCGCAAAGACCATCAACCCTGCCCTTATTGCTTTAATTGAATCTTGTGATTGTAGCGAGCCCGAAGGATTAGAATGTAAAAGCCATGCTCAAGGTGCTTGAAGTCACTCTTCCTTTGTTCGGTCTGGTTTTTTGTGGCTTTTTCGGACAACGTCTGCGGCTGCTTCCCGATGGGGGTGTAGACGCCTTAAACCGTTTTGTTTTTTATTTCGCACTACCGGCGATGCTTTTTCGAGCAATCGCCTTTCAGCCCTTGAGCGCCTACAAGCAAGTCTCTTTTTTTGCAGCCTGGATGCTCAGCTCGCTTATCTGCTATGCGCTCGCTTACGCCTACGCACATCACCGACTTCGAAAAGGCCCGATGGCGGGCACCATCATGGCGATGAATGTCACCCATCCCAATGTTGGCTACATGGGACTGCCGCTTGCACTTGAACTAGGAAAGGATTACGTGCCCTTCATGGTGATGGCTGTGATGAGCGATCTGTTTGTCGTTGTCGTCATGAGCATCGTCTTGCTTGAAATCCGCGCAAGACGAGCCGACGCCAGCATTCTGCATGAAGCGCAACGACACGGCATGTATCAAAGCACACCTGCAATTCAAGGCATCACACTGACTGTTTTGCAAGGTTTGGCAAAGTCACCACTCGTGTTGTCTGCCCTCGCAGGCCTTTTGTGGTCCGTGATGGCCCTGCCTATCCCACCGCTGCTTGATCATTTTTCTCGCCTCTTGGGCGCAGCCGCTGCACCAGCCGCCTTGTTTGCGATTGGTGCTTCCATCGGACGAACACCATTGCACTTGAACGCATTTAGCGCCACCATGATTGGGTGGAAATTGATGCTACACCCCATCATCGCCGCGTTAGCCCTCCTATGTATGCCTGGGATTGACGATAAAGCCATGGCCATCGGCGTTCTCGCAGCTGCGCTTCCTTCTGCCAGCAATACTTTCATCATCGGCAATCGCTATGGCGTTCATACCTCAGCCGTGGCGCAATCGATCGTCGCAGGAAGCATGCTTGCCGTCATATCGGTGAGTTTCGCGGTATGGATTACCGGATTGCGCTAGCCCACTTTTGCTCCTGCAGCAAGCCCTTTCTACCTAATTGCGCTAGCCAGCCACCAACGCTCTAATCGTTTGACTGATACAGGCATTGGCGTTTTCAGTGTTTGAGCGAAAAGCGATACGCGCAATTCTTGTAACATCCAAGCGAACTCAGTGAGCTTTTCATCAGTGCGCCCGCGGCGTGTTGCGACGATCTTTCGCCAAGGACCCTCAACGACCATCAATTGAGCCATCAAGTCGCGATCGCGCTGGGGGTCGTTTCGGAGACGATCGACACGCTGATTGATCGCCTGCAAATACCGCGGTAGGTGGCCAAGTTGGCCTGGGGCCGTTTGCTTTAAAAAGTGTTTCGGAAGCAAATAAGCAAGTTGTTGCTCGATATCGCCTTGCGCATGACTGGCCTTGATTTGGGGCAAACGTTTACTGAGCTGGGTGTATTCGTTTAGAATTTGTAGCAGTAATCGCGCAAGCTCCTGACCAACGAGGCCCAGGCGTGGCCGCGCCGCATGACACAAGTCATCGAAGTCTTTGGCGGAACGTGGGCGCTCGACCCCTAAACAGGCGCGCTGCAAGAGCGCATAACACAGGTCTTGATGAAGTTCTTTCGCACTTCCCCATTGGCTATAGAGCACCTCAATACGCTGACCGTCGGGCAATTGCTTGAGAAAAAAGCGCAGCGGCTCGCGAAAGTGAATGGTAAGTAAACGCATCAACCCATCCTCATGGGCAACATGGGCTGCATCCAAATCATCAAAGACCTGCAAACCTACCGCCTCGCCATGATCGACGAGTGCGGGAAATCCAATCAGCTGTTGTCCATCGTGTTCGATCTCCATCAACTCGGGCAGGCTATCAAAGGCCCAATGCTGAAAACGCTGGCTTGCATCGAAACGTGGATGGCTAGCTACTTTCTCGACCTTCAGCAGCTTAGCCGGCACGGCGCTCGCATGGCCATTGTCCTGAGTCAAGTCCTTCTTGAACCTGATTGACTGCTCGACTTCGCCAAGCCCTTGGAATGCAGCCTGCAAGGCACTTTGTCCTCGGCTGCCAAAACGGCTCTTTAGCTCGGCAAGTGAACGCGACATACCGAGCACGGCGTCGTGCCGATCAATTAAACGGAAATGCATGTGCAAGTGCCGTGGGACTTGCTCCTGGCGAAAATCATGGGCACTGATCATTGCGCCACCATCTTCGCGTGCCTGCTCAATCAAAACCTCGAGTAGGCTGCGCCTCATTGAGCTTTGATCATCTTCCCGGAGACGCGCCATGAATCGATCTACCCAGGCTTGCAAGGGCACCAGATTTCTTCGCAGCCGTTGCGGCAGGGACTTCATGAGCGCAAGCACCTTTTCTTCCAGAAGCCCCGGGACTAACCATTCGCACTGACGCTCATCAACTTGCGATAGGGCTGCGAGCGGGATCACCAATGTCACGCCGTCGTCTGATGCGCCAGGCTCAAATCGATAGGCTAAGTCGAGACTTAGGCCTCGACTGCGCCAGGACCTTGGGAATCGCTCGTCTTCAAGGCCCTCGATTTGTTTGCGTAACAGTGCCTCTCGTGGCAAACACAGGCAATTCGGGTCCTCTCGCGAAGCCTTTCGCCACCACTGCTCCAGGCGTTGACCCGTCGCAATATCGGATGGAATGCGTTGATCAAACCATGCGTAAAGCATCGCCTGATCGGCGAGCACATCGGGCCGACGCATTTTTTGCTCAAGCTGTTGAGCCTCGTGCATGAGTCGCCGGTTGTGCTGCATGAAGGGCAAGTGGGCATCCCAATCTAAGTTCACTAAAGCCTCACGGATCAATATCTCGCGTGCCAATCTGGGTTCGAGATGGGCATAGTGCACTCGCCTTTGGGCATAAAGAATCAGTCCATAGATCGTCGCGCGTTCGAACGCAACGACTTGGGAAGCCTTTTTTTCCCAATGGGGATCTGACCAGCTTCGTTTAAGCAAATGTGCACCGATACGCTCGATCCATGAAGGGTCGACACGGGCGACCGTTCTTGCATAGACCCTGGTGGTATCAACCACTTCGGCAGCCATGATCCAGCGCGGTGTTTTGCGCTGCAAGGCTGAGCCCGGATGAATAAAAAATTTAGTTTCGTGGGTGCCGCTGTATTGATTCGACTCTCCTGAGCAAAACCCAAGATTGCCGATTAAGCCCGTCATTAAGGCCTGGTGAATCGCTGCAAAGGCCGCATCGTCAGGGCCGTCAAAGGGCTTAGGGTTGAGGTGTAGATCGAGCAAAGACTGCTCTAGCTGTTGATACACATCAGCCCATTCACGCAATCTTCTTGGGTTGATAAATTCGCGCTGAAACTGGCGCTCGCGCTGACGGCGCGATGCAAGTGCGGGCCGCTCACTCACAACGCCGCTCTGTTGCTTTGCATCGCGCGTAAACACATAGTCCCAAAGCTTAATCCAGCTCAAAAAATCAGAGCGGTCATCGTGGAATCGGCGATGCTGTTCATCGGCCGCCTGCTGCTGGTCCATGGGCCGCTCGCGTGGATCCTGCACCGATAAAGCGCTGGCAATAATCAAGACTTCTTGTAGGCAATGAAACTCATGGCCAGCAAGCAGCATCCTGCCGATCCGCGGGTCAAGCGGCAGTCGGGCGAGTCGCTTGCCAAGTGGCGTGAGTTCGCCCTGTGCATCAAGGGCCCCTAATTCAAAAAGACTGGCTAAACCATCAGCAATCGCCTTGGCCTGGGGTGGATCAAGAAAGGGGAACTCGTTGATCGCGCCAAGCCGCAAGGCCTTCATGCGCAACACCACCGCAGCAAGCGATACCCTCAAGATCTCTGGGTCTGTGAATCGAGGACGCGCAGCAAAATCTTCTTGGCTATAAAGCCGAACACAAATGCCATGCATTACCCGCCCGCATCGACCAGCCCTTTGATTAGCCGATGCCTGCGATACCGCTTCAATTTGTAATTGCTCGAGCTTGCCACGAAATCGATAACGTTTAACTCTTGCCAAACCGGTGTCGATCACATAACGAATTCCGGGAACCGTGAGCGAGGTCTCGGCGACGTTGGTTGCCAAAACAATGCGACGTCCCGAGGCACCTGCAAAAACTCTCTGTTGATCGGCAACCGATAAGCGCGCAAATAAGGGCAGGATCTCAACGGGCGCAACCCCCAGCACCCTTCGCATCCCAGAGCGCTGTCCCGCGTTGGCAGCGCGTGCAACGGCACCACGCAAATGCTCAGCGACTTCTCGAATCTCGCGCTCGCCCGGCAAAAACACAAGAACATCGCCGTCCGCTTCGCGCCATAAGCTCTCGAGTACGGCCTCGATGTGCTCGGCGAGTTCCATATCCTCGTCTTCGGGCAAAGGCTGATAGCGAATATCAACCGGATAAGTACGCCCGGAAACTTCAAATACTGGCGCCGGCCCAAAGCCAGGCAGGGAGAAATGCTTGGCGAGCCGCTCGGCGTCGATGGTCGCTGAAGTAATAATAACTTTTAGATCATGCCGACGTGGGCCGAGCAGTAAGCCCTTGAGATATCCCAGCAAGAAGTCAATGTTGAGGCTTCGCTCATGCGCCTCGTCGATGATCAGGGTGACGTAGGCTTTGAGTTGCGGATCGGTTTGCGTTTCCGCAAGCAGTATCCCATCGGTCATCAACTTGATCCGCGCACTGCTTGCAAGACTCTCTTGAAAGCGTATCTTGTAACCGACATGAGTCCC
>JACCEE012034550.1_pt1 | contig 67565 bp, 52 predicted proteins | sample 7449931 | NCBI WGS metagenome assembly JACCEE01 (sample SAMN15323457, study PRJNA562643) | freshwater metagenome | isolation source: river surface water | place: USA:Blue River Watershed | collected 2017-08-19
TCCCTTACATCTGTAAGGGGCCCCTTTCACGTCACTCTCCAGAAATAAAACAGGCATACAACCTTCACCCATCCGGCCGGCAAAAAAAGCAATCGGGAGTCTCCCCTGTCATCGCACACGTGTAATTTGAATGGTTTTAATCCCGTTCCATCACAAACGACGGTGCAGAAGTAACCATTTGGCGAAAACATATCGATTCGAGGGTGATCAAGGATTAGACAAATGTTAACCAATCGAAGGAAAAACATATCTTTGCAGCCGATGAGTCAAATAAGAAATATATCACTTTTGCTTGCCCTGATTTTGATTTTCAGTCATTCAATGGCTCAATCGGATCAGTTTAAAAAAGCATCCGGAGGCCAAACACGCGGCGCAAATCAAAGGTCACCAAAAGATACTGTCAAGTTTGTAATGAAAACTTACAAGTTGCTCGACGAGATGACCCGTGCCGAAGAGGTGAAAGTCGATACCTCTATCAACAATTACCAGAACTATCATCCCGAGCTCCAAAACTCCATCACCGTTCAATCGTTAGGGAATTTCGGCAGTGCCTATCAAAGCAATAATTTCTTTCAGCGAGCTGATTTCAATAATAGTTTCCTTTTTTTTAGAAATTATTCTGAATATGGAATATGGGCCAATCAAAATATTTATTACAATGTAACCAAGCCATATACGCTGCTCGAATATGGTCAGTGGTTTGCGAATAAACCCAACGGAGAAACCTGGCTAAAAGTTTTTCATACCCAAAATATTGGTCAGAAATTAAATTTTGGAATCATTTATAATTCGATTTCTTCTCAGGGAAAATATCTTAATCAGGAAGCCAAAGTCCGAAACATCGGATTTTTCTCCAGTTATAACAACGACCGTTATGATTATTGGTTTGCATTGAGTAAAAATCAATTTGACAATGATGAGAACGGTGGACTTCCGCAGCCCGATGATATTAAAAATCCGGACCTGAAGCCCGAAAACCTTCCGGTGTGGCTCAACGGAGCCAATACCATAATGGACAATCTCTCAGTCGTATTCTCGCACCAGTATAAATTAGGCAGTTGGAAAGAGGTCAAAGAGAAAGATGAATCGTTCGAAATCTTTATTCCGCGGGTTACGCTGATGCACACATTCGAACTAACGAATGCCAAACGAAAGTATACGGAAACAGAGCCTAATCCCTATTATACGTACAGCGACGATCGAGGTCAGGTATTCTATTACGGGAAAGATCACATTCCATATATCAACGGTGAAACCGGAACTGAAAATGAACCGGCAACCATCGATCGTTCGGCCATGAACCGGCTTTCGAATCGTTTTTATATCCGTTTTGTTGAAGCTCCCGATAGAAAATATACATTCGGGAAACAGGTCTTTATTGGAAATGACATCATCAAAGTAAAGTTTCCCCGTGACATTGTGACCAGCGGTGACTCCATTCTTGGCTTGACTGACAGCGAAAAGTACTCAAATACATTTGTCGGAGGTTCAATCTACCGCTCGAAAGGACAATTTTGGAACTGGAATGCGTCAGGCAAATATTTTATTCAGGGACGAAACAGCGGTGATTTCGAAGTAAAAGCCGATATCGATAAGCCGATTGTTATTTTCAAAGATACTACAGTACTGAAACTGCGCGGCGAGATGGTCAACTCGACCCCCAATTATTTTTACGAGCGATATTTTTCGAACCATTATAAGTGGGATCAAAATCTCGACAAAACCTATCGATTAACAGTGGGAGGTTCGTACGAATCGCCCAAACTCAAGGTAAAAGCCGGTGCCAATTATTCGGTTATCAATAAATATGTCTTTGTCAACGAAGATGTAAAACCCGAGCAGGCAGGCTCTGCTTTCTCGGTAATGCAAATCTACCTTCAGAAGGATTTTAAAGCAGGCGGATGGAATTTTCTGAACAAAGTAATGTTTCAGCAGCCAACTTCGCAGGATTATTTGCATATCCCGCAACTGGTTGTAATGAACAGCAGCTTTTACGAGGGGTTGTTGGCTAAAGTGCTTAGTTTCCAAATTGGGTTTGATGTGCGATATGAAACCGAATATTATGCCGATAAATATTCGCCGGCATTAGGACTGTTCTACCTTCAGAACGACGAAAAGATAGGCAGCTTTCCCTGGATCGATGCCTATATCAATTTAAGGTTGAAACGCACACGCTTTTATATCAAATATTCCAATTTGGGAACACTTTTTATGGATGGAGGTTATTTTACATCTCCGGGATATCCTGCTCAGATTGCTGCTCCGTCGTTTGGCTTGTCATGGTCGTTCTACGATTAATGTGATTTACAAAAGCTTGATTTTTATGGTGAGACCCCATTTTGTTGTTCCACTTTTTTTTATGTTTTTAATTGCTGCATGTAGTTCTCCGCACACAAAAGTTGAAACAATGCCCGTTCAACACAGCCATCATTCTGAACTAAAACGGGTGAGAGAAAAGGGCGTTTTGCGGGTTTCTATCCTGACCGACACTTCCAGATTCTTTACTTTGCCCAAAGTTCCCAATAATTTTCAGATTGAAATGGTTTCGGCATTGGCTGCCGAGTTAGGTGTAAAGCCCGAATTTGTACTCCATCATTCTGATTATTATTCCGGAAGAAAATCAGATAGTGCTGATATTTTCATACATAAAATCCCTGTTGGCGAAATTAACAGTATGGGGACTGCAGTGATATATCCTTTTTTTACCAAAAGAAAAAACAGACGGGTAGACCATTTTCCCGAAGTGGGAGTGGCCGACCGGTTAATGCACTTTAATGTTTATTATCAGCCCGATACTATCTGGAATCGAAGCAAAGAGTGGGCATGGATATGGAATAGCCCCCAAAACGATTTGGCCAAATTTGCCGAACAATGGATGAAAAAGTACACCAAATCGGCTAGTTACATGCTGCTTCGCGACAAATATTCGCGAAAAGCAGCCAAAGCAAAAGTTTATCGTAAACTGAGGTCGGTAGGTAAATTGTCGGAATACAAAGAGTTGATTCAGCAATTGAGCGAAAGCAGTGGAATCGACTGGCGGCTGGTAGCATCGTTGGCTTATCAGGAGTCGAAATTTAACCCCGATGCAGTTTCGCCCGGTGGGGCTATGGGTATGATGCAGTTGGTAAGGGCAACAGCTCGATTATACAAAGTAAATGACCCTTTCGATGCCAGGCAAAATTTACAGGGAGGAATAAAGCTTTTGATGCAGCTCGACAGGGAATTTTCGGATATTGAAGACGATGAACAGCGAATGTGGTTTATAGTGGCTTCGTACAATTGTGGCGCGGGCCATATTCAAGATGCCCGCAAACTGGCCAAAAAATACAATCGCGATCCGGATATTTGGGACGATAACGTGGCTTATTTTCTGAAAATGAAATCGGAACCGGAGTTTTATAAAGACAAGGTGGTACGATGGGGATATTATCGTGGTAGTCACACCACAACATTTGCCAACGAGGTGATGGAACGCTATTTTCAATACAAAGCTACTTATCCCTGATGATTTAGCGTACAGAGTACCAGAAACTCAGATAAAATCATGGCGGTTGCACCCCAGATAAAAATACCATTGACCTCGTAACCTGGAACATTGAGGAATCCGGTCAGGGTTTCAATATTGTTGTACACGATTGCATTGGGTTGGGTTAAGTCTGATAATCTGATTGTGTGTATCGACTCAACTTCTGACGTATCGATTCTAAAAGTGGGTTTTGTGGGGCACCAACCTACTACCGGATGGATTTCGAAATTACTAATCTGTAGATATATGGGGCTAAGTTCCCCGATAATTTGAATGCTTTCGGGGTGAACCCCGGTTTCTTCGAATGTTTCGCGTAGCGCCGTCTCAATAATATCCTTGTCATTTGGTTCGGCTTTTCCTCCTGGAAAAGCAATCTGCCCGGCATGGTTTTTCATGGTGTTTGGGCGGCGAATAACGGCGAGGCATATTTCGTCACCTTCCGGAAATAACAGCAAAAGAACGCCGCTGATACGATGGTCGTTGCTTCCGGGAGGAGGTTCGAGTATCCTTCCCGGAGGAAGCAGCAATTGATGAGCTTCTTTTCCTGGCAGGGAGCTCCAATTCCCTTTCAGAACGTCAACCCATATCTTATCTTTTCGATTCAATTTGAATGTCGATTTATTGTTTCTTGAAAAGGTAAATAATTGATTAATATGGGATAATCCGATACCGAAGCCTTATTGCTCGTGCTCGTCGAGCCTCGAACGAATATCCCTGACATTGAGTTGCAGGTAGGTTTTGCCGCGATATTCGTTCTCGCTTACCGAATAACAAATATCGAAAGGCAGCGACTGGCTGACCAATTCCCAATGGCCGGACAGAGAGAACCCAATTCCTGAAAACCTGGAAGTCGAACGGTTGGCCTCCATCAAATCAAGTTTCAAATGCTCCTCATTTTTACCAACCTTGCGGCTTGTTCCGTAGTCCATTACATCTTCAGTGACAAAAATTGGGGTCATGTTGTGCGGACCGTAAGGCTCAAATTGCTTTAACAACCGCAAAAACTTTGGGGTGAGATCGGACAATGAGATTTTGGCATCGATATCGATGGTTTGGGTTTGTTGTTGTTCGGATATCGATTCACGAACAACTTGTTCGAAACGGCGCGAAAATTCGGCGACATTTTCGAGTTTCATCGACAAACCGGCGGCGTACATATGTCCACCGTACGATTCCAGCAAATCGGCACATTTCCCGATTGCTTCATAAAGGTCGAATTCCCCGACTGAACGTGCCGAACCGGTAGCCAATCCATTCGATTCGGTTAGGACAACTGTTGGCCGGTAATAATATTCTGTCAATCGCGAGGCAACAATTCCTACTACACCTTTGTGCCAGTCGCGGTTGTAGATTACAGTCGATTTTCGTCCGTCATAAAATTCACTTTTCGAAATCATCTCCAATGCTTCCTGTGTGATGTCGCGGTCGAGCGATTTTCTGATTTCGTTGTATTCATCGATTTCAGAGCCAAGGCGAAGCAGTTCGTCAGTATCTTCGGCCAGCAGGATACGAACCGATTTTTTGCCATGTTCAATCCGTCCTGAGGCATTTAGCCGTGGCCCAATTTTGAAAACAATATCGTTGATCTTGATTTCCCCATCTATCTTGGCAATTTCGATAATTCGCTTTAATCCCGTTGACGGATTGTTATTCAGTTTCTGCAACCCGTAAAAGGCCAAAATCCGGTTCTCTCCCGTAATGGGCACAATGTCAGAAGCAATACTAACCACAACCAAATCGAGCAACTCGTAAATTGTTTCTTCAGGAATATTGTTTTTTTGGCAGTAAGCCTGAAGAAATTTAAATCCAACACCGCAGCCTGACAGCTCTTTATAGGGATAATTACAGCCGGGCTGTTTGGGATCGAGTACCGCTACTGCATCAGGGATTTCGTCATCGGGATTGTGGTGATCGCAGACAATGAAATCGACCCCCAATTCCTTTGCATAAGCAATTCTTTCTACAGCTTTAATTCCGCAGTCGAGAACAATGACCAGCGAAATTTGATGTTGATGGGCATATTCGATCCCTGTTTTGGAAACGCCATACCCCTCCATGTAGCGGTCGGGGATATAATATTCAATGTTTGTGATTCTTGACCGAAGAAAAGAATACATTAGCGCTACCGAAGTTGTTCCATCTACATCGTAGTCGCCGTAAATCATTACCCGTTCGTCGTTTTCAATGGCTTTCTGCAGTCGCTCCACTGCTTTGTCCATGTTTTTCATCAGAAAAGGGTCAAGCAGATCGGTCAGTTTTGGACGAAAAAATGAACGGGCATCGTTAAAGGTCTTGATCCCCCGCTGAACCAATAGATTGGCAATAGCCATATCTACGTTTAGCTCAGCCGAAAGGTGTTTCACCTCATTCATATCAGCCGGTTCTTTAATTCTCCAGGTTTTCTGCATACAATCTCCTTTACGTTGAGACGTTCTTTATGATTAATTTCCCAAATATACGAAATGGCTTTGGGTGGCAAAAATATTAATTGTCTAAACTGTCACTTTTCTGTAACTTTAACCGAATATTTTGATAACCAGTAGGTAGTGGTTTTTGTTTAGCTGTAGGTTTTCTTTTCAGTCGGGATTGTCAGTACTAAAAAAGGATAGTGTACAATAAACAACTTCCGGTTTACCGATCCCGATATCTTTTTATATCTTTGCGGTTAATTTTTTGATTTAGGAAATTTTTTAAAGATGAGCAATATAGAGTTAAGCGAACAGGAGATTATCCGTCGTAATTCTTTGCAGAAATTGCGCGAACTTGGGATAAACCCTTATCCGGCCGACGAGTTTAAAACCAATGCAACTGTAAAACAGATTATTGAAAACTATAATCCCGAAAGTGGGAACTTTCAGGATGTTGTTTTTGCCGGACGGCTGATGAGTCAGCGTATTATGGGAAAGGCATCTTTTGGTGAATTGCAGGATGAAACCGGCAGAATTCAGATTTACGTAAATCGTGACGAAATTTGTCCCGCAGAGGATAAGACACTCTATAACGACGTTTTTAAGAAATTGCTTGATATTGGCGATATTATTGGAGTAAAAGGATTTGTTTTTATCACGCAAATGGGCGAAACGACCATTCATGTCAAAGAGTTTGTTGTTCTGAGCAAATCAATTCGTCCGTTACCAGTAGTGAAAGAGAAGGAAGGTAAAACTTTCGATGCTTTTACCGATCCCGAACAGCGATATCGTCAACGTTATCTCGACCTTATTGTCAACCCGCAGGTAAAAGATGTTTTCGTTAAAAGAACGCAGATTATCAATACAATGCGTCAGTTTTTTAATGAAAAAGGATACCTTGAAGTAGAAACGCCCATATTGCAACCTATACCGGGAGGAGCTGCGGCTCGTCCGTTTATTACCCATCACAATGCATTGAATATGCCGCTTTATATGCGTATAGCCAATGAGTTATATCTTAAAAGGCTTATTGTAGGCGGGTTCGAAGGGGTTTATGAATTTGCAAAAGATTTCCGTAACGAAGGGATGGACCGTACGCATAATCCCGAATTTACCGTAATGGAAATTTATGTGGCTTACAAAGATTATAACTGGATGATGGATTTCACCGAGGAGATGATTGAAAAAGTAAGCCTCGCCCTACACGGAACGACTGAAGTAACCGTAGGCGATAAGGTGATCAACTTCAAACGCCCGTTCAAACGCATTACCATGTTCGATGCCATCAAGGAACATACCGGAGCCGATATCTCAGGAATGGACGAAGAGGCTTTGCGCAAGGTTTGTAAAGAGCTGGGAATCGAAGTCGATGCCACGATGGGCAAAGGCAAAATAATTGATGAGATTTTTGGCGAAAAGTGCGAAGGCCATTATGTCCAGCCCACTTTTATTACCGACTATCCGGTCGAGATGTCGCCGTTGTGCAAGAAACACCGGACCAACCCTGATTTGACTGAACGCTTCGAGTTGATGGTCAACGGGAAAGAACTTTGTAATGCCTATTCCGAGTTGAACGACCCAATCGATCAGTTAGACCGTTTTCAGGAGCAACTTCGACTGTCGGAAAAAGGGGACAACGAAGCGATGTTTATCGATATGGATTTTGTCCGTGCACTGGAATATGGTATGCCACCAACATCGGGAATGGGGATTGGAATCGACCGTTTGACCATGTTAATGACCAATTCGCCCTCTATACAGGATGTCCTCTTCTTCCCGCAGATGAAACCGGAGAAGAAAACGGAAGAGGATACTAATGATAAATATCTCGAAAAGGGTATTCCCGAGGAGTGGATCGAGACATTGAAAAAGATGGGCTTCAAAAAAGTGGCCCAGCTCAACGATGTCAAACCCGGAAAATTGTTTAACGATCTTTGCGGGTACAACAAGAAGAATCAGCTTGGGTTACCCAACCCATCCGCGAGCGACGTTGCCAACTGGTTAAATTAACTATTTCAGTAAAATGACTGAAATTAACGAAAAAAGTAAAGTAGCCATCATCGGAAGTGGGAGCTGGGCAACAGCTCTGGCTAAACTGTTCATTTATAACCTTCCGGAGATTAATTGGTTTATCCGAAAACCGGAAAGTATCGAGTTGTTTAAAAAATTCAGGCACAATCCCAATTATTTGAGAAGTGTCGAATTTGATGTGTCCCGGATAAATTTCTATTCCGATATCAACGAAATTGTCAGGGATTCTGATATTCTGGTCTTTGTTACACCATCGGCTTTTTTGAAAGAAACATTAAGGCACCTTACGGTCGATTTAAACAATAAATATGTGGTGTCGGCCATCAAAGGGATTATTCCTGACGGAAACCTTCTGGTAGGCGAATATTTTCATGAGTTTTATGATGTTCCGTTCGATCAGTTTGGTGTTATTGCAGGCCCTTGCCATGCTGAAGAGGTTGCAAGAGATTTACTTTCGTATCTGACCATTGCCAGTCCCGATGTGAAACGTGCCCGACATTTTGCCATGTTACTCGAAAGCCCGTTCCTTCGTACCCATATCTCGGATGATATTTGGGGAACCGAATATTCTGCAGTATTAAAAAATATCATGGCTATTGCATCTGGTATTTCGCATAGTTTGAGGTATGGCGATAATTTTCAGGCTGTTTTGATGTCGAATGCCATTCAGGAGATCAAAAGATTTGTCGATACTGTTCACCCCATTACCCGCGATATCAAATCGTCGGCCTATTTGGGCGACCTTCTGGTTACCGGATATTCTCAATTTTCGCGTAACCGTACTTTTGGAACCATGATTGGGAAAGGTTACACCGTACGTTCGGCCATGCTCGAAATGGATATGATTGCTGAAGGTTATTATGCCACCAAATGTATCAAGGAACTGAATGAGCAATATCATGTCAATATGCCAATTACCGATACCGTTTATAACATCATTTACGAAGGTATTTCGCCGGCTATCGAAATGCGCCTGCTGACCGAGCATCTTAGATAAATTCAAATAAAATAGTTTAGTTTAAATAGATAATTCAATGAAAAATATCTCGTTACATCTCGACAAGGTTTACGGTTTTGTACCGAAAAACGAAATTGATGGATATAAAAGCAGTGTTGAAGCCAGCAATCTTGCCCTTCACAATAAAACCGGAAAAGGAAACGATTTTCTGGGCTGGGTCGATTTGCCCTCTTCCATTTCGGAAGCAGAACTTTTGGATATCGAAAAAACGGTTACCCGACTACAGTCGAAACATCTCGAAATCTTTGTAGTGATTGGCATTGGGGGCTCTTATCTTGGTGCAAAATCGGTAATTGATGCCCTTTCTGATTCATTTGCCCAGATTAAAGGCTCATTCGAAGCCCCACTGGTTCTTTTTGCCGGACAAAATATTAGTGAAGATTATCTGGCCGAATTGCGCGATTTGCTCGATACCAAAGAATGGGCATGTGCCGTAATTTCAAAGTCGGGAACAACAACCGAACCGGCACTGGCATTCCGTTTGCTGAAGCAGGACCTCGAAGATAAATATGGTATTGAAGAGGCTCAAAAGCGAATTATTGCCGTAACCGATGCCGAACGCGGTGCCTTGCGAACGCTGGCTACCGAAGAGGGCTACAAAACCTATGTCATCCCTGACAATGTCGGCGGCCGTTACTCTGTTTTAACCCCTGTAGGATTGGTTGCGATTGCCATGGCTGGGTTCAATATCCGCGAACTGGTAAAAGGAGCAGTTGATATGGAAAAAGCCTGTGGTGCAGAAGTCCCATACGAACAAAATATTGCAGCACAGTATGCCGCTGCCCGTAATGCACTCTACAAATCGGGTAAGAAGATCGAGATTATGGTCAATTATAATCCGAAACTTCACTTCTTTGCCGAATGGTGGAAACAATTGTATGGTGAAAGTGAAGGGAAAGACGGGTTGGGTATTTTCCCTGCAAGTGTCGATTTTTCAAGTGATTTACACTCGATGGGCCAATATATTCAGGAAGGCGAACGCACCCTTTTCGAAACAGTTTTATCTGTTGGCGAAGTAAACAACGAGGTGCTTATCCCGAGCGACAAAGCCGATTTGGACAAACTTAATTTTCTGGCTGGTAAACGTGTTGACGAAGTAAATAAAATGGCCGAACTGGGCACAATCATTGCCCACGTGGATGGTGGAGTACCCAATATGCGTATTGCCATTCCCAAACTGAACGAATATTATCTCGGCCAGTTGATTTATTTTTTCGAAATTGCCTGCGGAATCAGTGGTTATGTTCTCGATGTCAATCCATTTGATCAACCTGGAGTAGAAGCATACAAGAAAAATATGTTTGCGCTACTCGAAAAACCGGGCTTCGAGAAAGAAACTGCAGCTATCAAAGAACGATTGAAATAAGTTTTCATTCTCTATAATCAAAAGCATCCCGAAAGGGGTGCTTTTTTGTTAGCACTATTTTCTGTCGGGATATTATTATCAGGCTGAGGTGTGCGGAATCTGGGCTTTAACCTGTATCTTAGTAACGTTTTCTTGAAGCGTCAAGCCATGTTGAGATTCTCGTTTCTTTTCATTCTCATAGTAAGTATGTTGGCCTCGTGCAACCTGTCCGACAACAGGCACGATCAACCTTCCGGATTGATGGTCGAAATGTTACGTCAACCGGAACTGACTGTAATTGAGGATAGCGAACCCGAATTTTCGTGGGTCGTAAACGGAAATCGTAACGACGACCGGCAGATAGCTTACCAGATTTTCGTCTCTACAACCCAAAATAAGGCTGAACTTGATCAGGGTGACTGTTGGGATACAGGAAAAATCCTATCACCTCAGTCGGTCAATATTTCCTACAAAGGCGAACCGCTTAAACCCAACACCCACTATTTCTGGAAGGTTAGGGTTTGGTATCAGGATAAATCAGTTAGTTCCTATTCTGATATCCAAAGTTTCAAAACCGGGAATCTCAACGATAATTATAAAACATCGGTACTTCCTTTACAGCAGACTGTGGTGTTGCCTGTTCGCTTTACGAAGAAAGGGCGTGGTGGCTATTTTGCCGATTTTGGCAAAGATGCTTTTGGAACGATAAGGGTTCAGATTAAAAACCCAAAAGTCGATTCCGTGATTTTTCATTTGGGGGAGAAACTGGCTGCACCTGATTCTATCGATCGCAATCCCTGCGGTACTATCCGCTACCGACGTATTGCATTGCCCGTAAAACGGGGCAACCGATGGTACACACTTACAATACCGACAATCGGACAACATCAACATCCGGCATCGGTTCGCATGCCATTGTCTGTTGGCGAAGTTATTCCTTTCCGGTACTGCGAAATCGAAAATTTTTATGGCGAACTTTTGCCGCAGTCTGTTGAACAACTTGCTGTAAACTACTACTGGGACGACTCTCAAAGCTCATTTTCCAGTTCAGATTCCATATTGAATGCTGTTTGGGATATAAGCAAATATAGCATTAAAGCTACCTCTTTTGCCGGAATCTATGTTGATGGCGACCGCGAACGAATCCCGTATGAGGCTGATGCTTACATCAATCAACTTGGACATTATTGTACTGATCGTGAATACACGCTTGCCCGTTATTCTCACGAATATCTGATAACGCATCCTACATGGCCTACAGAGTGGATAATGCACACAGTACTGATGGCCTGGGCCGACTACCTATATACCGGTGACAGGGAATCGTTACGTTTTTTTTATGATGATTTACGCGAAAAAACATTGTTGCGGCTGGCCCGCGAGGATGGGCTAATCAGCACACAAACAGGATTGATGAATGATTCGGTGTTGGCCAAGATTTTTATTGCTGAGCCACTTCGCGATATTGTTGATTGGCCTGCCGGAGAACGTGATGGAAATGAGATGCCCAAAGTCAGTACAGTAGTCAATGCATTTCACTATCAGTCGCTGAAACTGATGTCGCAAATTGCCGCTGCTTTGGGATATCAGGCTGACAACGAGTTTTTTTCTCGCAGGGCAAACCAAGTTCGTGAATCAATCAACCGGAACCTATTTAATCCGCTAACCGGATTATATATCGACGGCGAAGGTTCATCACACTCGTCGCTCCATGCCAATATTTTTCCATTGGCATTTGGAATTGCACAACCACAAATGCACCGTCCGATAGCTGAATTCATTGTGTCGAAAAAGATGGCTTGCAGCGTTTATGCTGCTCAATACCTGCTCGAAGCGCTTTATGTTGCCGAAGAAGATGAGGCTGCACTTAACCTGTTACGTTCGACCAGCGAGCGAAGCTGGTGGAACATGATTCAGACCGGTTCGACTATTACATTGGAGGCATGGGACATCAAATACAAGCCCAACCTCGACTGGAACCATGCCTGGGGTGCTGTTCCGGCCAACATCATCCCGCGCGGAATATGGGGAATTGAACCCTTATTGCCCGGATTTGAAAAGGTACAAATCAAACCGCAAACCGGTGGACTGGAATCGGCTCAAATCAGCTTCCCGACCATTCGTGGTACTATCGAAGCCAGTTTTGTAACCGACAACCACGCCTCTTTTCTGATAGAGGTGCTGATTCCAGCCAATGTTACAGCGGTTGTGTATGTCCCGCTTCGCACGATTCAGCATCCAAAGCTGCTAATCGGGGAGCAAAATATCGATATCAAACCGGGAAACGGTTTTTATAAAGTAGAATTAGGCTCAGGTAAATATCGTCTCGAAGTAACTAATTCTGAACTGTAATATATGTTAAAACCTATCAAAGTCAAGAGAATGTACCGTTTAGTACCAATTGTTTTTTTACTTTTTTTTGCTTCATGCAACATGAGTTCAACCCGCCAGTCGGGAAATTCCGAGAACCAGGAGGCTTCCAATATGGAGCAACTGGCTGCAACCAGATTTGATTACGCAGTCGATTACGGCGATGCCCTCGATTTGCTCGACAAAACCGATCTTAATTCTATCGATCTGGCCATTGCTGCTTTTAAAAAATCGACTCCCGATTCTGTTGCTGCTCAGTCTCTTTCGGCTGATTCGATGTTGGTCGTACTGACTGATTTTATCCAATCGGTCGTGCAAACTTACGATGAGACAAATCTGAATGGTAATGTTGAGTTAATCAACAAATTACGCAATGATGCCGATAATGCCGATGTAACAGGTTTTAAAGAACAACTCGATGCGCATGGAATAGCACTGACATCGGTGAACGATGATTTTTTTCTGGAAATTAAATACAGTTTTTTGCTCAATGTCTTGAAAAACAATTTATCGAATACTTCTAAACGGTTTATGGAATTAAAAGTTAACGATGAACGGAAACCGTTGGTGGTCGACGAAAAACTTATTTTCTCACCCGATACCATTGCTGCGCGACTAATGCAGTGGGAAGATTTTGTTAAAGCCAATCCGGCTTATATCTCGGTACACGATGCCGAAAACCGTTGCTCCGACTTTTTGACGCTAATGCTTTCGGGTACCGAAGAAAATCCGGTATTCGATTTGGATACCAAATTGGTTGTTCCCGAATTTAAAATTGTGTACGAAAAATATATAAACCAAAATCCAGAAAGGAGCAGTACATTGGTGATCAAACGGTTTTACGATTTGTTGGCTGAAACCGGTTTTAAATACAACGAAAAGATTGACAGTTTCCTATCGGAAAATGTTACTCAATAAAAACAATGAAATGAATACAGAACCTATCCGGCAGGATAAATCAAAGGCAAAGATTGCGCAGTTGCTAGTGAAGCAAGACAGTCAACTGCTGAATTTTTTGATACAAGAGTTAAAGGGCAAAAGCCGCACAACCGTAAAATCGTTGCTGGCCCACCGTCAGGTCTCGTTAGGAGCGCAACCTGTTACCCAGTTCGACTTTCCGCTTAAAAAAGGGCAGACGGTCACTATCAACTGGGGTAAAGTATCAGAACAGGTGCGGTTGCGCGGTCTGCGGATTCTTTTCGAAGATCCCTATATTATTGTTGTCGAAAAAGCAGCCGGAATTCTCTCGATTGCTACCGCGAAAGAGAAGTTGCTGACGGCTTACAGTATTCTGAGTGATTATGTCAAAAGGGACAATCCCGAAAATCGCATATTCGTCATTCACCGTCTCGATCGCGATACGTCGGGCGTGATGATGTTTGCCCGAAGCGAGGAGATCCAGTCTGTCCTTCAACGCGCGTGGCAGGATATGGTTGTCGAGCGAACCTATTCGGCCATTGTCGAAGGGCAGGTAGAGAGTGACGAAGGCACAATACGCTCTTACCTGAAAGAGAATAAAGCCTTAATCATGTATTCGACAAAGAACCCGGGCGAAGGCGATGAGGCGATAACCCATTATACCGTGGTGAAACGAACCGAAAACTATACACTGGTTGATTTGGAATTGGAAACTGGCCGCAAGAATCAAATCAGGGTACACATGAAAGATTTGGGCCACAGTATTGTAGGCGACCGGAAGTACGGTTCGAAACAAAATCCCATTCGGCGAATAGCCCTTCATGCACGTGTGTTGGAATTTGTCCATCCGGTGACCCGGCAAACCTTGCGTTTTGAAACATTACTACCGCCTCCTTTCAACTACTTGTTGAAAGAAGATGACAAATCGTAAACAAATTTTCGTTTGAACCGTTCTTTATAGTAAAATTTAAAATATCAGTTATGAAAAAGAATGTTGGAGGAATCGATAAAATAGTCAGGTATGCGCTGGCGGTAATTATTGCCTTATTGTATTACACCGGTGTTGTGGAAGGGACTATAGGACTAGTCCTGTTGATCTTCGCCATTATTTTAATCCTCACCGGGTTTGTCAATTTTTGCCCGCTCTATACCCTTTTTGGAGTGAATACGTGTAAACCGCGTAAAGCAAAGTGAGCCGCTTTTTAAATTGTTATAATAGCTTAACGGGGCTTGTTTTCTAAACAGCCCCGTTTTTTTTATGCCATAAAGAAGTATTGCTATATTTATATTAAGGTTTGGGTTATTTGCCGGCGGGAAACATATTTATGATAAAAAAGCTCAGATTCAAATCGATTTCCAGCATATTCAAGATTGAAGCTTACAGATAGCGAGCGATCTATATTTTCGTAAATAAATCTGTAACTTAAATTCTTCTCATGATAAAAAATATCTTCTCGCTGACCATTATTGTTTTGTTATCTATTTTTTCGCCTGCACTTTCTGCCCAAATCAAAATCGACCTCAAAAAGAAAGTAAACAACGAAGCTAATCAGAGGGTAAACCAACGTACAAACCAAGCTATCGACAAAACCTTCGACAAAGTTGAAGACGGAATTGGTTCTGTTTTGAAGAAAAAAGAGAAGCCGACCGAGGGTTCTGGCAATCAATCGGGCGAATCAGATAAAGCCACCGCGGACAAACATGCTGAGGATGCAGAAGAAGCCACACCGCAACCTAAATCTCAACCCCAGCTCACCTGGGCCAAATATGATTTTGTCCCTGGAATGGAAATAATCTTTGAAGACAATCAGGAAGGGGAGCAAAATGGAGAGTTCCCCAGCAAATGGGATTGGGTTTCGGGCAGTGTTGAAAATGCCAATTTCGACAACCAAAATGTTATCTACTTCATCAAGTGTAATGCCAACGGCGGTGGAAACATTGTCCCGTTGTTGAAGAATAGCACTGAAGATTATCTGCCTGAAGAATTTACCATTGAATTCGACGCATGGTTTGGCGAGCAGTCGAGTAATTATTGTGTTTTTTTAGCCGACACAAAGACTCAGGTTAAATTAGATAATTCGATGCGGGCGGATGATAAATGGGTGAGAGTTGGCAAAAATGGAGGCGAACACCAACAAGATATTGAACGCAAATTCTATCCCGGATTCTCGGGTGCCCAAAGCGATAAAACGCAGAAGTGGAGGCATATTGCAATTTCGTATCACACAAGGGCTTTAAAAGTATATATGGATGATACGCGGATTATCAATATTCCCAATCTGGGTTACAATCCAACCGGTCTTTCTCTGGCCTATCATAACCCAAGCGGAGGTACTGTTGGTTACATCAAAAACATCCGTATAGCCAAAGGGGCAGTGCCGCTTTACGACAAATTCCTGACCGATGGCAAATTCGTGACCACCGGTATCAAATTCGATGTAAACAAAGCCACCGTAAAGCCCGAATCAATGGGGACCATCAACTATGTGGTGAAAATGATGCAGGAGCACCCCGACTTGAACTTCTCGGTGGAAGGGCATACCGACAACGACGGAGACGATGCTTCAAATCAAAAACTTTCTGAGGCCCGTGCAACTGCGGTAGTCGAGAAAATGAACCAACTCGGTATCTCTCCCGAACGGTTAACTGCAAAAGGGCACGGCGAAAACAAACCCATGAAGGGAAATAATACTCCCGAAGATAAAGCGCAGAACCGAAGGGTTGAATTTGTTAAATTTTAACCAATAAGGGACACTGATAAGCTTTTTTGTCGTAAATTGAACCATAACAATCTGATAGAAATCACATCAAACGAAAATCTTAACCCATGAAAAAATTATTTGCCACGCTCGTTGCCATGATGGCTATTGTTACAGCCTTCCCGCAAACCAACCAAAAACCTTATTCGTACAAGAGTGCTTACATTGAATACGAACTTACCGGCAACACAACTGGAAAACAAACCCTTTACATCGACAATTGGGGTTGGAACCGAAGCGAGACCACCCACTCCGTTACCAAAATGCTTGGACAAAAACTCGAAACACACCAACGCAACCTCACCATTCAATTTGATAGTTACCAGTGGGTGCCTGGTGACAAAAAAGGAACTAAACTACACAACCAATGGCTCGAAGATTTACTTGCCGACCCAAATTTCGATATGAAGGAGTTTAGCGATAAAACCCTCGAGGGGCTTGGTTTTGTCAAAGCCGGCAAAGAAACAGTTTCCGGTAAAGTGTGCGATGTGTGGAAAAGCAATCTTGGGTCAACCAGTTGGGTTTGGAACAACATTGCGGTAAAAACCGAAGTGAAACTGCTGGGAACAACACAAGTAATGACAGCAACCAAAATCGAAATCGATGCCTCCATCCCGGCGGGGGAGTTTGATCTTCCTTCAGATGTAAAATTCAAGGAAACAGTGATGGATCCCGGCGAAATAAACTTCGACAATATGCCGGAAGAGGCGAACGATTCAGCAGAAACCGAAGATAATCCGGTCAAAGGCTTGAAAGATCTGAAGGGTTTGATGAAGAAACTGAAAACGGAATAAATAAACTTAATGGAAAAGGTTTCCGTTCAACGGCGTTGATGGGCGGAGATCTTTTTTTAATGCCATCCGCCCACGATTGTCCCCATTGCTACATAAGCCAGAAAATCGAACCCGGCATGAAGCATCCATAATTTTATCGGCTGGTTTTCGTAAAGCACATTGGCCATTTTGGAGGTCGATATCCAGAATATAGCCACCAGAGCTCCTGCTATCGCCCCAAAACTCCAGTCCGATTCGGCACCCAGGAACATCGCCAACGAAAAGGCGGCCAGAAATGCAAACAGATAGGTGGAAAGCATAATCACCCAAATCGGTTTGGCCGACTTAAAATCCTCTTCGGTAAACCCTTTCAGTTTCATCCAGGCATTGCCCAGCAAAAGCGGCGAGTACCACAGGCTCCCAATTACCAGATAAACCAGCGCGGCCAGCGCGACCGCCCAAATATTGACACTTTGAAAAGCTGCTGACATTTCCATAATCGTATTTTTTTCTGTAATAACGCTCTCGCGCTGCAATTGTTTCAAAAACAACTGGTTTGTTGCTTCCGGCCATCTGCGGAACCCTTACTTGTCGAGATAGAACGGTTGGGTCAGGCTACTGTATTCCAATGTATATCGGTTTTCTTCTGTATGGATGGTTATCTCTTGCTTTACAGGATAAGTAGCCTGCATCGAAAATTCGAGCATCACCCTTTTGGCTCTTTTACCCGGTTTGGGATAAACCATACACTGTTGCGAAAGGTACAATCCGGCAAGGCGGGCCTCTTCCCTGAAGTGGTCGAAACTGTCGGCAGGAATAATAACGGCTAACCGTCCGTTGGGCATAAGCAATCGGGCTACACCGGCCAGTAACCGGTCGAAGGGGAGGGTGTCGTTATGGCGCGCCATGGCAACGCCCTCGTTGTCTGGTTGGAGCGAACGAACAAAGAAGGGGGGATTGCTTACAATCAAATCATACCTGTTGTTGGTTTGCTGGCAATAGTGCAGAAAATCAATGCAATAAAGGGTTATCCGATTGCTCCACGGCGATTGCAGGAAATTGAACCGGGCATCGGCAGCTGCCTCTTCGTTCAGTTCAATGGCATCGACAGCAGCTGCACTTCGTTGTGCTGCCATCAGTGCAATCAATCCTGTACCGGTTCCAATGTCGAGCAAACGAGAGACGTTGTCAACATTACACCAGGCGCCAAGCAATACCCCGTCGGTGCCAACCTTCATGGCCGCCCGCTGTTGCTCTATCCTGAACTGTTTAAACTGAAACCATCTGTTTCGGGCCATATTCTTTGCGATGCTAAAAGGTCAAACAATCTTTATCTTCAGCCAATCGACCCCCTTTTTCCTTCCAATGCCCCCATACCAAATAACGCGAAGTCATACTTCACCGGATCTTCCTGATCGAACTGGCGGAGGTTCCGGGTAAGTTCTTCAACTGCTAACCAGTCGTTCTGCCGGCGTTCCAGCAAACCCAGTTGGCGGGCAATATATCCCGAATGGAGATCAATGGGCATCATCAGTCCCGATACCGGGATGGCCTTCCATAAACCAAAATCTACCCCTTCCTGGCTGCCTCGGACCATCCACCGCAGGAACATATTAAGCCTTTTGGCTGTCGAACCCTTATCGGGATTGGCAATATGTTTTTTTGTCCGCTCTTCGGGATAGAACGAGAGAAACTTATCGCGAAACCCGGTGATTGAACTTTTGATGGTATTGCCATTGCGAAACCCCTCGGTAAAAAGGGTTTCAAGCCCACCATGGTGGCGATAAATTTCCGATAGGGCCAGTAGAAAGTAGCTACAGTCGGTTCCATTAAAAGTACGGTGGACAAAAGTTCTGAATGGTCTGCAATCGACAGGTTGATGGTTGACCAAAAAATCGTAAGGGGCATTGTCCATTAAAGCCATCAGCCTGTTGGCGTTGTCAATAATGCTTTTTCGTTGTCCCCACGCGATGGTAGCGGCCAGAAACCCGGCGATTTCAATATCCTCCTTTCGCGAAAAGCGGTGCGGAACAGAAATGGGGTCGGTGTCGAGAAAGCAGGGTTGCGCGTAAAGCCTGTATTTTTCGTCGAGTAACAATTTCATAAGGCTGCGATGGCTTTATAGCTGAACAATCCCGTCGCGGATATGTATCATCCGGTCGGCGCGTGAGGCAAAATGCTCATCATGGGTAACAATCACAAACGTTTGGTCAAACTGGCGCCGCAGGCTAAAAAAAAGATTATACAACTCCTCCTGGTTGCGCGAATCGAGGTTGCCCGATGGTTCATCGGCCAAAATAATAGCCGGACGATTGATTAATGCCCGCGCAACAGCCACTCGCTGTTTTTCGCCTCCCGAAAGTTCCGATGGTTTATGGTTGATCCGCTCTTTCAGGTCAAGCAAAGCCAGCAAATCGGCGGCTTCCTTTTCGACTTCGTTTCGTTTGCGCCCTGCAATATAGCCGGGGATGCATACATTCTCGAAAGCGGTAAACTCGGGAAGCAGATGGTGGAACTGAAAAACAAAGCCAACCTCTTTATTGCGAAATCGGGAGAGCTCTTTTTCGTTCAGGGCAAAAACATCGGTATTGTTGATGATAACCTTGCCCGAGTCGGGGCTCCCTAAGGTGCCCAGAATCTGGAGCAGCGTTGTTTTACCGGCTCCACTTGCGCCTACAATGGCAACAATCTCGCCTTTCCGAACTTCGAGCGAAACTCCTTTCAAAACGTTGAGTTCGCCAAATGATTTTGTGACCTGTTCTGCTTTCAGCATCGAGCGATAGCGTAAAGATGAAAAAAATGATTTTATCTGCGCCAAGATTTTTAACGCTGATGGACAAAAGTAGTGAATTTATATCGGATTTTCGGCGCATTAAATCTCTGCGGTAATTTGGCCCGATGGCGTTACAGGTTTCAGAATTTTATCCGAAAACGAAGGCTGCAACCTGCTTTAATATTATCCTGAAAATTGTTTGGCATCGATTGGCATGGTACAAACTTCATTCTATCGATCCACCAGTTTCCCGTTAATTGCGGTTGCAGGGCGGGTTAATGTGGAGATAATTAGGAGTTGAATATACGGGATTTCCATTTGAACCAGATACGGAGGAGATACAGAGGAGATACAGAGCACCGATTTACGGGCTACATGCCCTAATATGGGTCCTTAAAGATAGGGAGCAGTTTTTTTAATCTTAAACGGAGTTTACATATGATAAAATCGGTCGGACAATGATGAACCGGATGGTCAGTTCTGTTTTCGTGAATCTGAATTCAGGTAGTGGTGCCATCCGAGATTCCAAGGTTGCTGTAGGTTTGCCTTAATGCCTCTTCGTCATCGGTAATCAGCAGTAGTTTATCGTTCAGACAGAGTGTTGTACTCCCTTTGGGCACGAAATATTTTCCGTTACGTTTCACCAATACAGCCAATGTCTTGTCGGGCAGCGGCAAGTCCATCAACCGGCCACCATTTTCAATGGCCTTTTCGGTAACGGTAATCTCAGTGGTAACCGATTTAATGTCGTCCGAGAAATCGAGGTCGAATTCGGTAAGGCTTTTCAGTTGATTGGGCTTTTCGGCCAGGTTTAGTTTGGTGGCCACCCACGATAATGTTGTGCCCTGCACCAATAGCGACACCAACGTGATAAAGAAGACAATATTGAAGATATAACGGGCATATGGAACCTCTTCGGCTAATGGCATGATAGCGAAAATAATCGGAACAGCTCCGCGCAATCCGACCCACGAGATAAACAGTTTGTCTTTAAACCTGAATTTCTTAAAAGGCAACAATGTGATAAATACGCTTAGCGGACGGGTGATAAAGATGATAACGGCACTGATAATTAATCCGGGAATAATAACCGGAATAAGCTCGTGCGGGTTGACCAGTAAGCCCAATGTAAGGAACATCAGGATTTGGCTTAACCATGCCAGCCCGTCGAAAAAGTAAAGTGAAGATCTTTTATGTACCAATCGGGCGTTGCCAATAACCAATCCTCCGATATAAACGGCCAGGAAACCATTGCCTTTGATAAAGTAGGTAAACGAAAAGATAAAGATGGCACTGGTAAATACCAGGATAGGGTAGAGCGACGCGTTATCGATTCTGATCCGGTTAACAATGACGACGGTTAGCCGGCCAAGCAGGTAGCCGGCCGATGCACCCACTACAAGTTGCAACAGAATCATCCCGCCAACCATCCAATAGTTAGTCGAGCCGGCAGCCTGAATCAGCGAAATAAGACTGATGGTCAACATATAGGCCATCGGGTCGTTGCTTCCGCTTTCGAGTTCCAGCATCGGGCGGAGATTATTTTTTAGGTTAATCCCTTTCGATCTTAATATGGAAAATACCGATGCCGAGTCAGTCGACGACATCACTGCCGCAAGTAGCAACGAGGTAAGCAACCCAACCTGTGCCCCTGATTGGGTAAAACCGAGCATCATCCATATCAATAGGCCTGTTGCAATGGTGGTGAGCAGGACTCCCATTGTTGCCAAAACAACTCCGGGTTTTATGATGGGCCGTATATCGTTTAGCTTGGTGTCCATTCCCCCTGAAAAGAGAATGACAATCAATGCGAAGGTGCCTATGGTTTGTGCAATTTTATAGTTGTAAAACTGTATACCCAATCCATCACTTCCGCTAATCATCCCAATTCCAAGAAAGAGCAAAAGTACTGGTACCCCATATCTGGAGCCCGCTTTCCCGGCCAGTATGCTTACGAAGAAAAGAAACGAAAGCACCAGCAGTATTAATTCGGTAGTAACCTGCATCGACAATTATTTTTGATGAATAGCGTATCTGTGCTGAATCGTTTGTCGGGCCCGGCGAGGGCAAGATAATTCGCACTGTGGTAAAATACAAAAAAAAACCTCGACCGGAATGGTTTTGGGTAGCAATTTTCACCAAACAATCATCAAGAGAAACAGGCCGGAAATAGTTGCTGCGGTAGGATGAAAAAACGAGAAGTGTGCAGCGTGCAGTACGACAGGTAATTGGAGGGGAGGAAAATTGACAGGAAAGGCTATTTTAATTCTTCGTCGATGTTTCGTTTGATACTATTTGTCTGTTTCTCGACATTGTCGGAAATCTTGGTCACATCATTTCTGATTTCCGATGTGTGGGTATTGATCTCTTTCTTAATATCTTCAGTTGCTTTTTGGAATTCACGCATTCCTTTACCAATGGTTCTGGCAATTCCGGGGATAGAATCGGCCCCAAAGAATAGCAGGATAAAGAAAACGATGACCACAATTTCGCCTCCGCTGATAAAAAGAATTGGATTGCCCATAGTTTGTATGTTTCCGGCAAAGATAATAATCCTGTTCTTATTCCGAAAAATAATCAGGGAAATGAAAAGCCCCGAAATTCATCATTCCGGGGCTTTTACGGCTGAGGGTAAACTCAATTATTTCTTTTCGGTTTCAACTTTCTTTTTACCCCATTTTCTCAGGGCATCGAATGCTACCGGGGTAGCTACGAATACCGATGAATAGGTTCCGAAACCGATACCAATAAGCAGTGCGAAAATAAACCCTTTGATCGATGTTCCACCGAAAATAAAGATAGCAATCAAAACTACCAGTGTGGTCATCGAGGTATTGAAGGTTCTTCTCAGGGTACTGTTCATTGCTTCGTTGAAAGTCTTCATGGTTTCCTGTTTGGGGTGCAAATGCAGGTATTCACGAATACGGTCGAATACAATCACAGTATCGTTGATTGAGTAACCGACCACGGTCAATACTGCGGCAATAAATGCCTGGTCCACTTCGAGCGAGAAGGGCAATAACCCGTCGAACAGTGAGAACATCCCGATAACAATGATTACGTCGTGTGCCAACGATGCCAAACCACCCAAACCAAACTGCCAGTTACGGAAACGAACGGCAATATAGAGGAAGATGGCTATAAGCGCGAAGAATACCGAAAGCACAGCGTCGCGCTTGATATCGTCGGAAACGGTAGGCCCGACTTTGGTCGAACTCATCCGGTTTTCGGTAAGGAATTTCTCTTCAGAAACATCAGAACCGACAAATTGCTTCATACCGGTATAGAGTTTCTGTTCGATCTCCTGATCTACAGCTTCTCCTTCTTCGTCGATACGGTAGTCGGTTGTAATACGGACCTGATTGTTTCCGCCAAAGGTTTTAACTTCAGGCGTTGAGCCAAACTGTGCTGAAAGCGCAGAGGCTACATCGTCGACCCTCACGTCCTTATCGAGCCTGACCACGTAGGTACGCCCGCCTTTAAAGTCGACAGAGTAGTTGAGCCCTTTGAATGTAAGCGAAGCTATCGAGATAAGGATTAATACAATTGAGACAATGTATAGTTTTTTACGATACTGCAGGAATGGGACATGCAGGTTGCGCAGGAAATTCTTTGTTGCCGGAGAGACGAACGTAATCGTTTTGTTGTTGTCCAATGAACGTTCGAAAATCAAGCGGGTAATAAAAATAGCGGTAAAGAGCGAGGTCAGAATCCCAATAATCAATGTGGTAGCAAAACCTTTGATAGGGCCTGAACCAAACATGTAGAGAACGATACCGGTCAACAGGGTTGTTACCTGTCCGTCGATAATGGCCGAATAGGCATTATTGTAACCATCTTTTAATGCAAGTCGGGCGCCTTTCCCAGCCATTACCTCTTCTTGTACACGTTCATAGATAAGCACGTTGGCATCGACCGCCATACCCATCGTTAACACGATACCGGCAATACCGGGCAGTGTTAAAACGGCACCCATCGAAGCAAGTACGCCGATAAGGAAGAAGAGGTTAACCAGCAAAGCAACGTTGGCTGCAAGACCTGCGCCTTTGCTGTAGAAGAAGAGCATATAGACCAGTACCAGCACGAATGCAATGGCAAACGAAGTCATCCCACTCTGTATTGATTCTTTACCCAGGGTTGGACCAACAATTTCTTCCTGAACGATGCGTGCAGGAGCAGGCATTTTACCCGATTTGAGCATGTTGGCAAGGTCTTTTGCTTCGTCAACGGTGAAGTTTCCTGATATTTCTGTACGGCCGTTTGGAATTTCGCCCTGTACCGTCGGGAATGATTGGACATAATCGTCGAGGACAACAGCTACGCTTTTACCAACATTTTCGCGGGTCATACGTTGCCATGTTTTTGCACCTTCGGCATTCATGTTCATATTGACCACGCTGTTGGCTTTATTTTGACCAAAGTCATCGCGGGCATCAATTACAGCACCGCCATCGAGAGGTGCGCGTCCGTCGCGGCTGGTTACCTTGAGTGCAATCAACTGGTAGAAGTTACCCTCTTTTTCTGTTGGCTTGGCTGTCCAGCGGAACAGCATATTTCTTGGAAATACAGATTTAACCTGAGTGATTTTCAGATAGTCGTTTACCGCAGCCGTATCTTTTACGTGTGCATAACCCACTACAGGTCCACGGAAAAGTTGCCCTTCGCGCGAGGTATTGGGCGATAATACCGCAAACAGCGGGAAGTTTTTGGCAATTTCGGCTGTTGAGCCGGCAGCCAGGGAGTCGGTTTGCTGATTTTTTACTTCGCTCAGCAGCGAGTTGTTTTTAGTCGTGTCAGCAGGAGCTGCTGTATTTTCGGCAATAGAATCAGGAGTCCCTGCTGCTTCCATTGCTTTAATTTCGCGTAGGCGGCTGTTGGCTTCGAGCAGATAAGGATATACTTCCGAATTTTCGTAGGTTTCCCAGAATTCGAGGTTTGCTGTTCCCTGGAGCAGTTTGCGGACACGTTTTGCATCTTTCACCCCAGGAAGTTCAACCAGAATACGGCCCTTGGTTTGCAACTGCTGAATGTTGGGTTGTGCCACACCAAAGCGGTCGATACGGGTACGCAGAATCTGGAACGAGTTGTCGATGGCGTTGTCGGTTTCCTGACGGATAACGCGCAATACATCGGCATTGGAAGAGTTGAATGTTACTTTTTCGCGCAGTTCGAGCGTGTTGAAAATTGATGCCAATTTGGCGTTGGGATCGATTTGTTCGAATGACTGTCCGAAAAGGGTAACAAAATCTTCCTGACTATCTTTTTGTTTTTGCAGTGCCAACTGAAGGGCGGCGTTGAAAGTGGAGTCGGTACTGTATTCAGACATTGCCCTGATCAGGTCAACCACTGATACTTCGAGGGTTACGTTCATCCCGCCTTTGAGGTCGAGACCCAGTGGAAGCTGATATTCCTTTACTTCCCGATAAGTGTATTTTTTTAACCCTAAAAAGTTGTAAACCGGTTGGCCTGAGATTGAATCCAAATAATAATTCTCATGTTTTTTAGCCAGTTCTTCCAACTGTGTGCCTGTAGCTGACGGGTTCTCAAGTTTTGCCTCAGCAACACCGTATTTGGCGGCATCTGACTCTACCTTATATGATTTGTAGGTAAAGTAAAGCTGATAAACACAAACCAGAGCCAGCATAATGGCTAGTAGCCTGATCAATCCTTTATTCTGCATTGCAAAATGGTTTAATTATCTGTTTTAAATTATTTTAAATATCTAAAAAAACTCAGGACGCAAAGATATTTATTTTTTTCAGAATAAAAAGTTTTGGGAGAAAGGAGTGACGAACTTGTTTGTTGTGTTTAGGTTAATTGATAATTAGGACTTTATATCTGAATTTATTGTCCTTAAAATCATCAGATTGTAGTCGATTAAAGCGTTGGCCCGGATAAAAAAATCGCTGCCAAGCAATCCAATAATTCTTTTGCTGCAAAATTTTGAATACTCGTTATTGATATGCAGCAAATCAACAATTGCAACATGCAGTTTGCCGTAATTGATTCCGTTAAGTGTCAGTTCTGCAATCGATCCGGTACTGGCTTCCACAGCATCTTTGCCTATTCCGTGTGCTGCAGTATTTGCCATTTCATCTGTGATACAAAGTTCGGCACAATTGCTGTCGAATACACTTTTCGACGCACCGGTGTCGAGCAGCCAGTAGCTGTCGGGATATTCGCCAAACGAGGCTTTGACTACAATATGATAGCTACCGGGTTCGAGTTCAACCAGTTCGAGCGGAATCAGATTTTCCATGACATTTTTTTAAACAAAAAGGGGCACAAAGCCCCTTTTTGTTTTATTTGGTAGTAAGTTGAATTACTGTTTGTTCAGCGTGTCGAGAACTTCCATTACCTCGCGAACTGCTTTTTCGCTCGATTTCATTAAAGCCATTTCGGCTTCGTTCAACTGAAGCTCAACAATCTGCTCGATGCCGTTTTTTCCCAATACAACCGGAACGCCAAGGTAGCAGTTTTCGATTCCGTATTCGCCTTCGAGTTTGATACAGACCGGGAATATACGGCGCTGATCTTTAACAATGGCTTCCACCATTTGTGCTGCAGCTGCTCCCGGAGCATACCACGCTGATGTTCCCATCAGTTTTACCAATTCGCCACCCCCCACTTTTGTACGCTGTACAATTGCTTCGAGTTTTTCGGCATCGATAAGTTCGGTAACGGGGATACCGCCAACGGTGGTGTAGCGTGGCAGCGGAACCATGGTGTCGCCATGACCGCCAAGCAACATGGCCTGGATCTCTTTCTGCGAGATATTCAGTGCTTCAGAGAGGAATGCGCGGTAGCGGGCTGTGTCGAGGATACCGGCCATACCCAAAACTTTGGTACGGGGAAGGTTTGAAGTGATATGAGCCTGATAAGTCATCACATCAAGTGGATTGGATACAATGATGATGATGGCTTCGGGCGAATATTTCACTACATTCTCGGTAACCGATTTTACGATGCCTGCATTTACCTGAATTAGGTCATCGCGGCTCATCCCTGGTTTGCGCGGAAGGCCTGATGTAATCACTACAACGTCGGAATTGGCTGTGCGTGAGTAATCGTTGGTTACACCGACTGTGCGGGTATCATACACGTTGATTGGAGCTTTCTGCCAAATATCAAGGGCTTTACCTTCGGCAATGCCTTCTTTGATATCGAGAAGCACAACTTCGTTCACTACTTCGCGATATGCCAATACATCGGCACATGTTGCACCGACATTTCCTGCGCCTACGACTGTAACTTTCATAAAATCTTAATTATAATTTTTGGTTCTAGTTTATTTGATCTCTAAAAACGCTGGCGAATTTAAATCAATAACCCGAATTAAAAAAATCTTTAATTGTCTCTTAACAAAAACTTAAATCTGATTTAAGTTGACTGAATTGACAAATTAGCTGATTTTCAGGTGTGATTCAATGAAAAATTAAAATTAAAAAAATTAAGTAATACTTAAAAATTTACTGTTTACCGACGATTTTTTGAATGGCTTCGATGATTCGGCAGGCCAACGCATCGGCTTTTGCCAAAGTGCTGCTTTCAGCATAAATACGAATAATCGGTTCAGTATTCGACTTTCTCAGGTGAACCCATTCGCGCTCAAAATCAATTCTGACACCATCAATATCCGTAATTTGTTCGTTGCTGAATTGCGTTTTGATTTTGAGCAATATCTCGTCAACATTGATGCCGGCATGAAGTTCAATCTTGTTTTTAGAAATAAAGTAAGGCGGATATGTTGCTCTTAACTCCGAACATTTTATGCCTTTTTGGGCCAGATGGGTGAGAAATAGTCCAATGCCTACCAATGCATCTCTGCCATAATGGCTTTCGGGATAGATTACGCCGCCATTGCCTTCGCCTCCGATGACGGCATTCGTGGCTTTCATCTGTGTCGTTACATTCACCTCGCCAACTGCTGAAGGAGTGTAACTTGCTCCATATTTCTCGGTTACGTCGCGCAGCGCTCTCGACGACGACAGGTTCGATACTGTATTCCCAGGGGTTTTTGACAGTACATAGTCGGCAACGGCTACCAAGGTATATTCTTCGTTGAACATCGTTCCATCTTCGTTGATAATGGCCAGACGATCAACATCGGGGTCGACTACAAAACCCACATCGACACCTTTTTCTTTGATAATGGCCGATGTTTCAACCAAATTCTCAGGCAGTGGTTCAGGGGTATGCGCAAAATGGCCAGTTGGTTCGCAGTTGATTTCAACAATATTTTTAACTCCCAGTGCTTTGAGTAAAGCTGGGATAACGGTACCGCCAACAGAGTTTACAGCGTCGACAGCCACTTTGAAGTTGGCCTTTTCGATTGCTTTTTTGTCGACAAGTTTCAGGTCAAGGACATGTTGAATATGGTAATCAGTATAGTCGGAATGGATTAGTTTGCCTAAATTATCGACTTCGGCAAAAGTGAAATCGGTTGCATCGGCAAGGGCTAAAATACGTTTTCCTTCTGCATCGTTGAGAAACTCTCCTTTGTTGTTCAGTAATTTAAGGGCATTCCATTGTTTGGGGTTATGGCTGGCCGTGAGGATAATCCCGCCATTGGCTTTTTCGGCAACCACAGCGAGTTCGGTTGTAGGCGTGGTGGCCAGTCCGATGTCGGTAACATCGGCTCCCATGCCCAACAGGGTTCCAATTACCAGTGAGTTGACCATCTCGGCCGAGATGCGGGCATCATGTCCCACAACAATTTTCAACTTATGCGTTTCGGGATTGTTTTCTTTGGCCCACGCAGCATAAGCTGCAGTAAATTTTACAATATCAATAGGGCTGAGGCCTTCACCGGCAATGCCGCCTATGGTGCCCCTGATCCCGGAGATAGATTTAATCAGTGTCATAATTACGAAGTTTTTTGAGTCGGTAAAATTGTTAAATCCTGAATGTTTTTACAAACAGAAAATGAGACAATTTCGATTGACGGAAATCCCGTTTTTTTTTGCGAAATTTGCACCCGATAATAAAATAGTTCAATTACAATGATTAGAGAAAGAGGACAGGAGCGCAAATCAAGTCGCACCGTCGGGAATCGGACTACGACAGGCCAGAGGCCTCGTATCCGGAAAAATGAATCGGAAGAAACAACCGTACCGGTTCGTAAAAAATTAACACGCTTCGGGGCTTCGGACGAAAGCCCCAGAACCACCGGAAAGCGAATCGGGAAATCGCGTCCCGAAGCGCCTAAGAGCGACCGCACACCCGGAATCATCAAGAAAAAAGTATTAAGAGAAAAGACCTCCGATCGTTTTCGTAAAGAGGTAATTGCGGCTCGTCCGGCACGTAAAAAGTTCGAAGGTGCCGATACTGATTCGTTGGTCAGCAGCAAAGGAACTGTTATCCGTGGCCGTTTTGGCAAACAAAATCTTTACAACGAACTCTCTTCAGAGAAAAAGAGTGGTACAAGTCGCGTCAAAAAGGAGGACGGGACTATCAGGCTCAACCGTTTTATTGCCAATGCAGGGATGTGTTCGCGCCGCGAAGCCGATACTTTCATCGCGACTGGCTGTGTCACCGTTAACGGGAAAATTATTTCGGAAATGGGATACAAGGTCGAATTGGGCGATCAAGTCAGCTTCAACGGACAGATTATTACAACCGAGAAAAAAGTCTATCTGCTTTTGAATAAACCTAAAGGATTTGTCACTACGGTTGACGATCCTCATGCCGAAAAAACGGTGATGGATTTGGTTAAGAGTGCCTGTTACGAAAGGATTTATCCGGTTGGCCGTCTCGATAAAAACACGACCGGATTGTTGCTTTTTACCAACGACGGCGATTTGACCAAAAGGTTGACCCACCCGAAATACAACAGAAAGAAAATTTATCATGTTTTTCTTGATCAGCGAGTAACAAAATCGCATCTCGAGGAGATTGTGAATGGGATTACGCTCGAAGATGGTTTTGTGGCTGCCGATTCAGTCAGCTATGTTGATGAAGATGACAAAAAACAGGTCGGAATAGAAATTCACTCAGGGAAAAACAAGATTGTCAGGCGCATTTTCGAGCACCTTGGCTACAAAGTAGCTAAACTCGACAGGGTTTATTTCTGTGGTTTAACCAAGAAAAACTTGCCTCGCGGCAAATGGCGTTTTCTTACACAGGAAGAGGTCAATATGTTGAAAATGAGTTCGCATTGATAATAATTCAATTTGTTGTAATTAATTAAGCCAACGATATACCTATTACACAGCCGTGAAAGAGGAGTTTTTGCGACATATTTCTCAAAATCTGGGAATCATCCACAAGGTTACAAGAATATATTGTGACCAGGCGGACGACCGTAAAGACCTCTTCCAGGAGATATTGATACAACTTTGGAATTCGTACGGAACATTCAGGGAGCAATCGAAATTTTCGACCTGGATGTACCGTGTGGCTATCAATACGGCCATCACAGCGTATAAAAAGGAATCGAAACGTGGAAAGAGTTCTCCGTTAGGAAAAGAGATACTTTCGGTGGTTGATGATTCGTATGATTTCGAGTATGAAGAAAATATTAAAAAATTGTACTCGGCTATCAGTCAGCTAACCAGCATCGAAAAGTCGATAATTCTGCTTTATCTCGAAGACAAGCCTTACGAAGAGATTGCCGAAATTACCGGTATCACGCAAAACTATGTAAGGGTAAAAATGAACAGGATAAAAAAGAAATTGGAGACGATTATAAAAGGGATTGAATAGATGGATTTAAACGAACTGAAGACAGCCTGGTGTAAAGTATCGGCTGAACATGAAAACAGAGCAACACTGGCTATCGAAAAGATTGACCAGTTGCTGCAAAAACGCGGCAACGGTATTCTTTCGCGTCTCGATCGCAATGTGAAATTTGGTTTCTGGTTGCTGGGGCTTTTCTTGCTACTTACACTACTCGATCAATATTTTCCTGCCGAACGTCTTTTGCCTAATGCTATCGAACAGCAAATTGTTGTCCCTGTATGGATTAGTGTGCTTGGTGTGTTGGTAAATATTGTTTTGATGTTGTCGTTTATCCTTTTTGTCATCCGTTACAGACGGCTCAAAGTCAAAAATCTGGCCGCACAAGATATGCCCACCGCCTTGCGCAAAGTTTTACGGTTACTTAATACTTTTAAACGCGAGTTTTATCTGGCCCTGGGAGTTTTCTTTTCGGCTATCGTAACCAGTTTCCTGTATGGTGCCTGGACCGGGTTCACAATGGCTTCAGGGGGGAGTGCAAGCACAACATTGAAGGCTGAAATTCTGATCGTTGTATTTTTAGTATTAATGATTGCCCTCTTTATTGGAGTGCTTTTTTATGTTTTTCACAAAGGGTTTAACTCCCTCTATGGAAAGTACCGTGAACAATTGATTCAAGCTTTGAACGAGTTGGAGGAGCAAGAAGATTAATCCCTTTTTTTGTCGATATACCCCTGGGGATTTGGCTTCTTTGTGCGAGTGTGTTGATTATGAGTGTTTTTCTTCGTTCGTCGTTTATCCTGCACAAAGTATATTTCAGTTGGTTACTCGTACCGCAATGCTTCAATGGGATCGAGTTTGGCTGCTTTGATAGCCGGAATTACGCCAGCAGCAAAACTAACAAACAAACAAACGGTTACTCCGCCAATAATCCAGTGCCACGGAATAATAAATGAACTGCCAATCAAGGCAGAAACACCATTCCCGGCCAATAATCCAAGAAAAATACCCAGCGCACCGCCTAACTGGCCAATAACGATTGATTCAACCAAAAACTGTTGGCGAATCGTTTTTGAATTGGCCCCAATCGCTTTGCGGATCCCAATCTCGCGGGTACGCTCGGCTACAGTAACCAACAAAATATTCATCAAACCGATGGCTGCGCCCATTAAGGTTATGATTCCGATAATGGTGGCGGCCCAGGTAACATATTTGATATTGTCGAGCAGAATGTTAACCAGGTTATCGCTTTTCTCAATATTGAAGTCCGATTCATCGAAAGCATTTAACCCTCTAATATTCCGGAAGATTGCTTCCGATTCTCCGATGGCTGGTTCAAGCAACTGAGCTGAAGCGGGTTTTACACTAATCCGAAAATTCATTTGAGGCCGGGCAAAATATTGTCGGGCATTGGTAAAAGGAAGCAGTACCATGCGGTCGCCAGTTTCGCCAAAACCGCTGCCTTTAATTTGCAGTACCCCGATAACCTGATATTTGCCACTACCAATCGTTACGAATTTACCGATGGGGTCGCTGTTTTTGGGGAACAACTTGGTGACGAGTCCCGAACCAATCAAAGCCACGTTGGTTCCGCTAAAAGCCTCCTGAGTAGAGATATTTCGACCTTTTTCCAGTTCGTAGCCGGCTGTCTGCAAATAATTCTCATCCACACCACGGACAATTACATTGGGATTACTTTTTTTCGATTCGTATTTGACTGTCGCAGTCTGGGTAGCCATAGTCGAGATAGAAACCGTTGCCGGGAAATCAAATCGTTCCCTGAACTCTTTGGCCTGAAAGAAACTGATGTAACTGTAGTTCTTCGAACGGTAGCGCTGGTTACCTATTTGCACCCTCATCCCACGGCTTTGAATGGAAAAAGTGTTGGCCCCCAGTCGGGTAAATTCAGCGGTAATGGAATTTTTTATAGAGTCAATAGCGGTTAAAATCCCCACCAATGCAGATATGCCTACGGCAATAATCAGGATGGTAAGTATTGAACGCAACAGGTTACCCCTGATGGACTGGAATGCGATTTTGATATTTTCGGCAACGAGTGGTTGAATGAACATAACAGCAACTTTACAAGCGACAAGGTAGAATTTTTTTCATCAATATAAAACAACCTGCCCCCTAAAAACGTTTATCTCGCAGAGACAAAAATATACACTAAAAATATTTAATTAACATATTATGGCTTACGACATTGAAATGATCAAAAAGGTTTACGGAGCGTTTCCGCAGAAGGTTGAACAGTTGAGAAAGTTGGTGAACCGCCCGTTAACTTTAACCGAGAAAGTGCTTTATGCCCATCTTTCCGACACATTTCCAACTGTTCCGTTTGGACGTGGAGTTTCCTACGTAAACTTTTCACCTGACAGGGTGGCCATGCAGGATGCAACAGCCCAGATGGCTTTGCTGCAGTTTATGCAGGCCGGGAAAGAGGAGGCTGCCGTGCCATCGACAGTCCATTGCGATCACCTGATTTTGGCAAAAGATGGTGCTGTGGCCGATTTGAAAGAGGCTGAAACCAGCAACAAAGAGGTTTACGATTTTCTGTCATCGGTTTCACAAAAATATGGAATTGGTTTTTGGAAGCCTGGCGCAGGGATCATTCATCAGGTAGTCCTCGAAAACTATGCATTTCCGGGCGGTATGATGGTCGGAACCGACTCGCATACGGTTAATGCCGGAGGGCTAGGCATGGTAGCCATTGGTGTTGGTGGGGCCGATGCGGTTGACGTGATGACCGGAATCCCATGGGAATTGAAATTTCCCAAACTGATTGGCGTTAAACTTACCGGTCGGTTGAGCGGATGGGTATCGCCGAAGGATGTTATCCTCAAAGTTGCCGGAATCCTCACCGTCAAAGGTGGAACCGGCGCGATTGTCGAATATTTTGGCGAAGGGGCCAACAATCTTTCCTGCACCGGTAAAGGAACCATTTGTAATATGGGTGCCGAAGTCGGGGCGACTACCTCTATCTTCCCCTACGATAATAATATGGCAAAATACCTTCAGGCAACCGGTCGTGCAGATGTGGCCGAAATGGCCAACAACATTGCCGATTGTCTGCGCGGCGACCATGAAGTCTATCAAAATCCTGAAAAATATTTTGATCAGGTGATTGAAATCGATCTTTCTGAACTCGAACCGCATATCAATGGTCCTTTTACCCCCGATTTGGCTACTCCGCTATCTCAATTCAAAACAACGGCCAGAGAAAAGGGCTGGCCGCTCGAAATGCAGGTCGGACTTATCGGTTCGTGTACCAATTCATCGTACGAAGATATTGGCCGTGCAGCCTCGGTTGCGCGTCAGGCTGTATCGAAGAACCTGAAAGTGAAGGCGGGTTTTACGGTAACTCCAGGCTCTGAACTGGTTCGCTATACAGTAGAACGCGATGGCCATCTTGATGCTTTTCAGCAGATTGGGGGAGTGGTACTGGCCAATGCCTGTGGCCCCTGTATTGGCCAATGGGCAAGGCACAATGCCGAAAACCTACCCGAAAATTCCATCATGACATCGTTCAACCGCAATTTTGCCAAACGGACCGATGGCAATCCGAAAACACATGGTTTTGTGGCTTCGCCCGAAATTGTAACTGCATTCTCAATTGCCGGAACGCTCGATTTCAACCCGGTCACCGATTTCTTGATCAATCAGAAAGGCGAAAAAGTAAAATTGGATGAACCTTCCGGTGACGATTTGCCTGCCAAAGGTTTCGATGTTAAAGATGCCGGTTTTGTTGCCCCGTCGCGAGAATTGCGAAATATCGAAGTGAAGGTAGCTTCCGGTTCCGACAGGTTACAATTGCTTACTCCGTTTGAACCTTGGGACGGTAAAGATTTGAAAGGACTTAATTTATTGATTAAAGCCCGCGGAAAATGCACCACCGACCATATATCGATGGCTGGCCCCTGGCTGAAATACCGTGGTCATCTCGACAATATCTCGAATAACCTGCTGATTGGAGCCATCAATGATTTTAATGGCAAAGCCAACTCTGTATTCAATAAATTAAATGGCAGCTACGACGCTGTTCCTGCAGTAGCCCGCCAGTACAAAAAAGCAGGTATTGGTTCGGTTATTATTGGCGATGAAAACTACGGCGAAGGCTCATCGCGCGAACATGCTGCCATGGAACCACGTCACCTTGGTGTACGGGCCGTGATTACCAAATCGTTTGCCCGTATTCACGAAACCAATCTGAAGAAACAGGGAATGCTTGCCCTGACCTTTGCCAATCCGGATGATTATCAAAAGGTGCAGGAAGATGACTCGTTCGATATTCTTGGATTGGAATCTTTCGCTCCCGGAAAATTACTAATGTTGAAATTGTATCATTCCAATGGTTCAACAGAAGAAATACAGGTGAAACATACCTACAACGAAGCTCAAATCGTCTGGTTCAGACATGGTTCATGCCTGAATTATATCAAATTCAGCCAGACGAAGTAGTTAATAGTCAGGTTTTTCATATCGAAAAACAGCCGGTTCATCTGTGAGCCGGCTGTTTTGGGTTATATATTTTCGATGACAGTTCAAATCGTTGCTAATCAGAGGAGAGAACTGTTTGTTATTCCTGTTTAACATTTTTTAATACAATATTTGAACAACGAGTGCAATCGCGTTATACTTTCGGGTGTCTGTTTCCGTTCATTATTTGTCGGGTTAAAATATCTTCAACATCAATATATTTCAAGGAATCTTTTTTGTTTTAACTAATTAAGCGTAGAAAATGGAAAAAAACCTGAATGCATCGGTAGTTAAGTTCAACAAAGGAAAGATACCTTCCCGTTCGCGGGTCAATATTTATGACCACGATCTGTTACTCGAGGAGGAAGATGATTCGATGATTGTTCAGAACGACCTGAGCGAATTAGATGACTTAGTCCAGATTTATGGGGAGATGGACGAAATTTTGTAATGGGGTTCTCGCCCCATTTTTTATTTCTGGCCGCCGATGACTATTTTAGCCGCTGAAATTCCATGATGAATGGCAAAAACATTAATTGTACTGCTTGGACCTACCGGTGTAGGGAAGACCGACCTGAGCATTCAAATAGCTCAACATTTCGGTACTGAAATTATATCGTGCGATTCGCGCCAGCTTTTCAGGGAAATGCGAATTGGAACTGCCGTTCCGGAAGCGAAATACCTCGATACCATCCCTCATCATTTTATTGCTTCCCATTCGGTTACCGAATATTACAGTGCCGCCCGTTTCGAAAACGATGTGATGCATTTGCTCGACAAGCTTTTTGCAGGGAACGATGTTGTATTGATGACCGGCGGTTCAATGCTCTATATCGATGCCGTTTGCAAAGGGATTGATGATTTGCCCGATGTGGATATCGAATTGAGAGATAATTTATTGAAGCGGTATGCGAACGAAGGGTTGGACAATTTGAGAGGTGAACTGAAAATCCTTGACCCCGACTACTATCATACCGTCGATTTGCAAAACCCTAAACGAATCCTGCATGCGCTTGAAATCTGTTTAATGACCGGAAAACCATATTCATCGTTTCGCTCGAACCAAACAAAAAACCGTTATTTCAATATCATCAAAATTGGCCTGAACCGCGACCGCACTGAATTGTACGACCGTATCAACCGCCGGGTTGATGCCATGTTCGAAGCCGGGCTCGAAGAAGAAGCCCGGACGCTTCTTTCATACAAAACCTTGAATTCGCTTAATACAGTGGGATATCGTGAGTTGTTCGACCATTTCGATGGACTTTGTACGTTGGATGAGGCCAGGGAGAAAATAAAAGCCAACTCACGAAAATATGCCCGAAAGCAACTTACCTGGTTCAGGCGTGATCCCGAAGTGAAGTGGTTTCACCCCTCCGAAGATGCCGAAATAATAAGTTCACTTGACTATATCGTAGCATCGGGAAGATGACCATAAAGTAGCTTTTTTGTTCTGGCGACGATAAATCGATATGGTCACATTTATTATCAAACCCTGACACTAAAATTGAATCAACTCCGCATCAACTCTCCTTGGTTGGGGAAAATGAGCGAAGGCAAAGGCTTGTCTGCCCCTTGCTGTACAACGGATGGTATATTTCTGTATGCTAGAAATATGGTTGCAACGTATGGTTTAATCAGGGAATTGTTTACAGTTGCCGGCACTAATCGAAATATATTCGCATGTAAAACCAAAAAAGCCGGATTAACCGGCTTCTTTGATATTCTTCAATGAAATGAATCAATACTCTTCGTCATCGTCGTCGTCATCTTCATCCGGCACATCGTCCGGGATTTCATCGGCATCGTCTTCTTCATCTTCACCGCCTTCGAAACCGGTGAGCGAGAAGTCATCGCGAAGGACTCCGTCATCATCAAAATCGTCATCATTTTCAACGATATCGTAAGCCTCTTCCAAAGTCATCCTGACCAGATAGTAATGGTCGTCGGTTTCGTAAGGCAGTGCCGACACTACTTTGCCTTTTGCATCAATATAAGTAATCAGGCTGCCTGCAAACCCCTGCGGGTAGTTCAACTTGATTTGTCCCTGGATATCCAGCGGGAGCTTGTCATAGTCTTTAACAATTCTTGGTTTGTTCATCTTTGCCATAGCAAGAATTAGATTATAGGTGATATTATCCTATTATTATTCAATATGTAATCACGAAAGGTACACCATCTGCGCAGGGTACCTTTTCGGGCTGCAAAATAGTAATTCAATGAATTATAAAAAGCAATTTTAATAAAAATCAGGAAAAAAAACATCTTTGTTGCAAATAAGGTACAACTAACTTCCAAAAAACCTACAAATTGCCGATTTAAAGAATTGATCAAACTTTACTTTTTGCCTTTCCTGCTAAATTGCATAAATTCGCCCAATTATTAATTATGCTGAATATTTTCCAATCATGAATATTTCGTACAGTTGGTTGAAAGAATATATCAACCTGTCGCTGACCCCCGATGAAACTGCTGCTGCGCTAACCCGTCTCGGACTGGAAACCGGCAGTGTTGAAGAGGTTGAAACCATTAAAGGTGGACTGAAAGGCCTCGTTGTAGGCGAAGTGGTTACCTGTGCCAAACATCCAAATTCAGATCATTTGAGCGTTACAACGGTAAATGTGGGCACCGGCGAGTTGCTTCCTATTGTTTGTGGGGCGCCGAATGTTGCTGCCGGCCAAAAGGTTATTGTGGCTACAGTAGGCACCATCCTTTACAAAGGCGACGAACAGTTTACCATTCAGAAATCGAAAATCAGAGGTGAAGCGTCGCAGGGTATGATTTGTGCCGAAGATGAAATTGGAATTGGTTCCGACCATAGCGGCATTATGGTACTTCAAAGCGATGCTGTGCCAGGAACAGCTGCTGCGAAATATTTCAATATCCAGAGCGATTTTGTGTTGGAGGTTGATTTAACGCCCAATCGGATTGACAGCGGTTCGCATATTGGTGTGGCCCGCGATTTGGCTGCCTATCTTCAACAAAGCGATCCGGCTGTAGCTTACAGTCGCCCGTCGGTCGACCATTTTAAAGCGGATAACCACAGTTTGACTATTCCGGTTGAAGTTGAAAATGCCGAAGCTTGTCCTCGTTATTCGGGAGTATCGATTTCGGGGGTAAAAGTTGGTGAGTCGCCTGACTGGTTGAAAAACCGGCTGTTGACTATCGGTCTGAAACCGATTAATAACGTAGTGGATATCACCAATTATGTCCTTTTCGAAACCGGCCAGCCTTTGCATGCTTTCGATGTTGCCGAAATTAAAGGGGGCAAAGTCGTTGTTAAAACCCTTCTGCAAGCGACAAAATTCATTACGCTCGATGGTTTGGAACGCGAATTGTCTGACAGGGATTTGATGATTTGCAATAACGAATCCGGAATGTGTATCGGTGGCGTTTTCGGAGGCATTGAATCGGGAATCAAAGATACGACAACCGATGTTTTCCTCGAAAGCGCCTACTTTAACCCGGTTTATATTCGGAAAACAGCACGTCGCCATGGGTTGAGTACCGATGCTTCGTTCCGTTTTGAGCGTGGCGTTGATCCCAACGGAACGTTATATGCCTTGAAAAGGGCCGCGCTGCTTATCAAAGAACTGGCCGGCGGTACCATCTCTTCTGAAATTGCGGATGTGGTTGCCGATGCTTCTGTTCTTGAACCTTTCCGCGTCAGCGTGACCTATAAAAATATTACCCGATTGATTGGTAAGGAGATTGCTGTTGAGTCGATTCGAAATATCCTTTCGGCGCTCGAGATCAATATCGAATCGGAAAATGAAGCCGGCCTCGAACTGCTGGTGCCGGCTTACCGTGTCGACGTTAAGCGCGAAGCCGATATTATCGAAGAGATTTTGCGCATTTACGGTTACAATAATGTCGAACCCGGTAAAATGGTGAAATCGACTATTCAACATGCCGATTTTCCTGATAAAATGAAATTGCAAAATCTTGTTTCTGAATCGCTCACCGCGCAAGGGTTCAACGAGATAATGTCGAATTCGTTGACCAGGCTTTCGTATTACGACCAGTTGGAAAGCTTCAAAGCCGACAATTGTGTCAAGCTTTTTAACCCGCTCAGCACCGATTTGAACGGGATGCGCCAGACATTGCTTTTTGGCGGTTTGGAAGCCATTGCCCGAAATAGCAACTACAGGAATGCCGATTTGCGTCTGTACGAGTTTGGGAATGTCTATTTTTACGAAGGCAGCAAAACATACAACAATCCGGTAAAGAACTACAATGAGGAAGAACATATCGGCATTTGGGTTACCGGTAAAAAGGAGAACGACAATTGGGCAGTTAAAGATGCACGGACCTCTTTCTTCACGCTGAAATCGTATCTCGAAAATATATTACTCCGTCTGGGTATTTCAGCCGACGCATGCACAATCGACAGTTTTGCTTCCGATATCTGGGCCGAAGGTTTGGTTTACATCTACCGTGGAATGGAATTGGCGCGTATCGGAATCGTCAGCCGGAAATTGCTGAAATCGCAGGATATCAGTGCCGATGTCTATTATGGCGATATTCACTGGACATTGTTGCTAAAAGCCATCAAAAACCTGAAAGTGGCTTACGTTCCGCTGCCCAAATATCCCGAAGTGCGACGTGATTTGGCTCTGCTGGTTAACCGCGACGTGCAGTTCAGTGCCATTAAAGCCATCGCAATGCGGACGGAAAAACAGATTTTAAGAAATGTTTCGATTTTTGATATCTACGAAGGGAGTAACCTGCCGGAAGGCAAAAAATCGTATGCGGTAAGTTTTATCTTGCGCGATGATGAGAAAACACTTAACGACAAGCAGATAGAAAAAACGATGAGCAAGTTGATGGGTGCTTTTCAGCGAGAGCTTGAAGCGCAAATCCGTTAATCAGGTGATATTTTCAAAAGAGGCCGGTTCTTATTGCGAATTCGGCCTCTTTTTTTTGCCTCAGCGTGTCCAGATATGCTTTTTTTGTATCTTTTGCCATCTAAAAAACTTATGTCAGGAATGAAAACCAAATTTGCTTTAACTGCTTTGATTGTATTGACTTTCATGTTATTCATCTCGTGTTCGAAAAAAGAGGACGATGCTTATGTGATGACGGTAAACGGGAAAATACCGGTTTCGAAAATGGGAATAACCCTAACACAGGAATATATTTTGGCCGATTTTTCCGGTATCGATTCAATTTCGCCCAAACGTTACCATCCCGATTCGGTGATGGTCAAGGTAATTCCTTATCTTGATTCGCTGAAACAACACAATGTTGCTACTTTTATTGATGGGACACCCGATTTTATGGGGCGCGACCCTGAGCTTGTCCGCGAGATATCGAAGCGGACAGGATTGAACATCATTATCCCAACCGGATGGTATTCTGCAAATAATGGAAAATATTTGCCGCACGAGATTGCCGAGATGAATGCCCGGCAAATCGCCGATATCTGGATTGATGAATTCCGAAATGGGATAGGGAACAGTGGCATCAAGCCGGGATACATTAAGCTTACGCTCAACGATATGCCCATGTCGGAGACAGACCGTAAGCTTACAGAAGCTGCAGCCATAACACATCTCAATACCGGCATGCCGATTTTGTCGTATATTGGCTATACCGATGGCGTTCTGGCTCAGTTAAATGTGTTGAAAGAAAATGGGGTTGATCCTTCAGCTTTTATTTGGGGACATGCCTTGGTTGAGCCGAAAGTCGATCACCTTTATACCGCAACCGAGAATGGGGTTTGGCTGGTGTTTGATGGCATTAGCGAGAATTATGCGGTCATCGACAGGGCTGAACAGTTGCTGCGCCATTTCAAAAAGGTGAATGGATTAAGTCATATTATGGTTTCGGGTAACGCAGGGTGGTACCAGCCCGGCAAACCCAATGGTGGCGATTTCCGTCATTATACCGCAATGTTCGACACGTTTCTGCCAATTTTAACATTGGATGAAATGACCAGTGAAGAATTGGGTAAATTGATGATAAACAATCCATCTGAGGCTTTTTCGATTAAAGTAAAGCCATTTGCAGAAAAGAGAAAATAGCAATTCAGTGAACACTATACGGGTCGTGCAAGGCGATATCACCCGGATGGCTGTCGATGCCATCGTGAATGCGGCCAACCGATCGTTGTTGGGTGGAGGGGGTGTTGACGGGGCCATTCATCATGCTGCCGGCCCCGATTTGCTTGCCGCGTGCCGGAGTTTAAAGGGATGTGCTACCGGCGATGCAAAGATGACAGCCGGTTACCATTTGCCTGCACGATATGTAATTCATACCGTTGGACCGGTTTGGCATGGCGGGCTGAAACACGAGGAGGAGTTGTTGCAATCGTGCTACAGGCGTAGTCTTGCAATAGCAGTCGAAAGTGGTTTAAAGTCAGTTGCTTTCCCCAATATTAGCACGGGTGTGTATGGCTTTCCAAAAGAGAAAGCTGCAGCGATAGCCATCGATACGGTAAAAGTTTTTCTACAAACGTACAGCAATATTGAAGTGATTTTTTGTTGTTTCGACAAGGAAAATTATCAGTTGTACCTCAAAATTTTAGAAAATGAAGATTCGATTTGAACCTGTTTTTTCATCTGAAGCAATTGTCACTGTTGCCACATTGGCCCAAATTATCTGGAACGAACATTATACCCCGATTATCGGCAGTGCGCAGGTCGATTACATGATCAACAAGTTTCAGTCTGAAGCAGCCATCGCCAAACAAATAGCTGAAGATGGTTTCGAATATTATTTGATTAAAGAGAAGGATGAAGCTATTGGCTACATTGGAATTACGTTGAAGGGAGATGAACTTTTTCTCAGTAAGTTTTATATTCTGGCCTCTTCGCGTGGAAAAGGGGCTGGTTCGGCATCTGTTGTTTTCCTGACCAAAAGGGCATCCGAGTTGAAAGCGACAGTTATTTCATTGACTGTGAATAAGAATAATAGCAATACCCTTCGCGCTTACGAAAAGATGGGGTTTCGAACCATCAAATCTGTAGTGGCCGATATTGGCAATGGCTTTGTGATGGATGATTACGTGATGCAGTTGGCGGTTGTCTGACTCACTCTTCGAAGAGTTGCATCAGGTTCCCGAAATATTCTTCGTTCCATCCCTCAACAATATCATCAAATGCTTCGTCGGGAATATTGGTCTGGTGAAGTTCGATGCGGGTTGCTTTCTTATCGGGAAAGAGCTTAATCGTGACCACAGAATCCTCTTCTTCACCAAAATACCAGCGTTGTACAATCAATTGATTGGCAATAAATTCGATATTCATCCCGTTGATGGCACCATCCCAAAGCGAAAATTCGCTGCCAGGCTCAGCGCTCATTACCACTGGTTCGCCGGTCCAGATTTCAATCATTACCGGATTGGTCAGTGCATTGTAAACATCGGCAGGCGATGCATTAAGCTTGTAGTATTTTTTAAACTCTTTCATGGGAAGGATTTTATTCAAAGATAATCCAAAATTTGGATAACCATTTTGGCCAATGAAATCGCTTTTGTTATTTCTCTTTTATCCATTAAGCTGCAACTATGGTTAATCTTGTTATTTTTATCGCTTCAAAATAATGAGCACGGATGAAAAAAAGAATCATCGATTTTGCCCGGTTGGTTAAGTTCGAACATACCATATTTGCCATGCCTTTCGCCATGATTGGCTTCTTTCTTGGGGTGGTTGAGGCCGATAGTGTCAACTATCTGAAATTGCTGTTGGCGGTTGTAGCCGCGATGGTTTTTGCACGCAATGCCGCAATGGGGTTTAACCGTTATCTCGACAGGCGTTTTGATGCAGCCAATCCGCGTACGGCGACTCGTGAAATCCCGGCCGGAATTATATCACCGGCAAGGGCGCTATGGTTTGTCATAGCCAACTCAGTATTTTTTGTGTTGACATCGTGGTGGATAAACGACCTCTGTTTAACCCTTTCGCCGGTTGCCCTTTTTGTGATTTTGGGTTACAGTTACACCAAACGGATAACCCCTCTATGCCATTTTGTACTCAGTACCGGTTTAGCGTTGGCGCCTATTGGCGCTTATCTGGCCGTTACCGGTAGCTTTGCCTTAACTCCGCTACTCTTTTCAGCCGTAGTCTTTTTTTGGGTAAGTGGTTTCGATATTATTTATGCCTGTCAGGATATCGACTTCGATCGCAGCTACCAACTGCAAAGTGTTCCGGCAATGGTTGGTGTCAGAACGGCATTGCGTATCTCAATGGTGGTACATTTGGCTGCCATTATTTTCGTCGCTTTGGCTGGCTTGGCGATGAAAACCGGGGTGCTTTTCTGGGTTGGTTCGGCCATCTTTTCCGGATTGATCGTTTATCAACATGTTATCGTCAAGCACAACGACCTGAGCCGGGTAAACCTTGCTTTTGGGACAACCAACGGGGTAGCTTCCATCCTCTTTGCCACTTTCGTTATTCTTTCACTTTGGATTCAGGTGTAATCGGATATTTTCAATAACTCCTCTTATTCGTATCTCAAAGCTTCGACCGGGTTGCGGGTGGCTGCTTTCCATGTCTGCCATGTAACGGTTACCATAATGGTAACTAACATGACCAAAATTGCGGAAGCGAATATTTCCCACCTGATTTCATCTTTGTAAGCAAATCGTTCGAGCCATCGGTTGATTAAATACCGGGCTATCGGAATGGCAATCAAAATCGACAAGACAATGGTTCCCAAAAACTCTCTGCTCATTTCCATTAAAATATCGATGAGTGTAGCTCCGTTTACTTTTCGGATTCCAATCTCTTTTGTGCGGGTGAGACTGCTTTGAAATGCCTGTCCCAGGATTCCCATAAAGGTCAGGAAGAACGCAATGAATGAAACGATACCAATCGATTGTCCCAATTGTTCATCTTTGCGGTACATGTTATCGAACTGTTCGTCGTAAAACGAAAATTGCATGGTTTCATCAGGAATAAATGTTTTCCAGATTTTTTTTAGCTCTTCAATCTGTTTTCCTGTATCTCCTTTCGAAAGACGGATGCTGATACTGCTGAGTTCATTGTGCTTTTCGTTATCGGCAGCCATTATACAAACGGGTGATATTTTGCTATATAATGATTCTACATGGAAATCGTTCGTTACTCCAATAACCTGATAACCTCCTTCGCGTCCGCTATTGAACCTCTTTCCGTCAATGGATGTCCATCCGTATTGTCGGATGGCTTCTTCGTTCATGATACAGGATGTCCCCATGTCGCTTTTCATAAAATTACGACCATCCTTCATTCGGAACCCGAATGTTGGGATAAAATCTTCGTCGGCATAAATACATTGAAGCATTAAGCTTTTCTCGTTGCTAACGGTTTCGCCCAGCATTAAGTTAATTTTGCCAGGAATGCCGCGACTTAGCGTAATGCCCTCGCAAAATGGAACTTTTGCGAGGGTCTGCTTCATTGCATCCTGATTTTTAAAACTAAAAGGTAACCTTATATGCAGTAACTGTTCTTTCTCAAAGCCGGGATTGGCATGTTTAACAAATGAGAGTTGATGGAAAAGTGAGAGTACAAAAATCATCAGTATTATTGAAGTCGTGAACTGTACGAGCGTTAGCAAACGTTTCCCGGTGTGCCAGTTGTTGGTCGATTTTGCATTGGCCAATAATGTCCGTGTGGTAAACCTTGAAAGGATAATATTTGGGGCAATGGTACAGATTAAGGTTACAAGCAGGGCAACAGAGAGTAGTGAAAGCAACAATGCCGGCTGTAGCAATAGTGCTGTATCCAAATCGCGGCCGAAAAATTGATTCGCCCATGGCAGCAAAAGAAAAAATAGCAATAGCGAAATAAGAAGAGATAAAGAAACGGTGATTGATATTTCGGCAAACGAAAAATAGAAGAGACTTTTTAAGTTGGCTCCGAAAACCTTTTTGATACCAATCTCTTTCAGCTTAGTGTATTGGAGCGTGATATAAAAGTTTAATGAGTTGATTACGGAAAGGACTATAATTACCATTCCTACTGAAATCAGAATCCACACAAGCGCAAGGTTTCCGGTGATATTTTCACCTTCGCTTTTGGGAAACAGATATATCTCGGCTAATGGTTCCAATGCAATTTTTTTGATCTCAGGGTGGTTTCGCGATAAATCATCGCTCAGTTTCTGTGCCAGTTTTAAATGGTCGGTTTCACTATTCAGAAGTAAAAAATGGGTGTATGGGTTCCAGCATCTGCCATTATTGCAATTTTGTGATAATCTGTAATCCGGATTCTCGGCATAAACAAGAATTTTGGCCTGAATACTTGAGTTTTGAGGAAAATCTTCTATTACAGCACTTACTTGCCCCTTCATGAAATCAAAAACCGTAATTGTTTTGCCCAATGGGTTTTCATTGGGGAATAAAATATTGGCCATCGATTGGGTAATCAGAATCGACTCTTTTCCCTCAAATGGTAGTTTTCCTGCAATGGCGATGATTTTTACAGGAAAAAGCTGGAAAAATTCGTTCGTAGTACTGATTAATCCTTCAAATCGGGTAAAGTTTGTTTCGCTCTTTGCTGTGATTTCGAAATTATTTATCTGCTCGACAGGACAAGTTTTTTTGATTTCAGGGTATTTTGTTTTCAGCTCCTGACTGATTGTAATATCCAGTGCAGCTTTGTGTTCTTCGGCCTCATACATTCTGACAATATTCCGATACTCAGGGAAGCATCGGTCCATTGTTAATTCTTGGTAGACAAAGAGTGCTACAAAAGTTGAAACGGAGAGCCCGACGGAGAAACCGGTGATGGTTAGAATACTATAAAGCTTATTCCGTTTAAGGTTCCGGAATGCAAGTTTGATGTCCTGTATGTTCATTTAAATATTTTTAAAGTTATTCATATCTCAGTGCCTCGACCGGGTTGCGGGTGGCTGCTTTCCAGGTGTAAAACAGGCTGCTGGCAAAGCTAATCGCGATAAGTAGAACCGAGGCCCCAAGGTAAATCGATAGCTTCTCGGGCAAGCGATAATAGATGGGGAGCATCTGGCTGACAAACCATGCTGCGGGCCAGGCTATGGCACTAGCCACCACGATAGACCATATAAACTGGCGGTTTAGTATCAAGAGAATATTGCCCACTGAGCAACCATTGATTTTCCGGATAGCTATCTCTTTCGATTTTTGCTGCGAGGTAAAGGCTACCAATCCAAGTAAACCCATCACTGCCAGCATGATATTTAATATGGCGAACATGATAATGGTCCGGTTTACCGATTTGAATTTTCGGTAGCCCGGGTCATTGTCAATAAAATCGGCATAGCTAATCACTTCGAAGGCATCGTTGGGAAAGTAGGCTTCCATTTCGCTGTTGATAATCTGTTTGGCCGTTTCCATCGTTCCCGGCGCTATTCTGAATCCAAATGCCTGAGCTCCTGCCAATGGAGTGGGGTCGAGGGTGAAAATGCAGTTACGCACCCGGTTAAATACGGCGTACGGATGAAAATCCTTCACTACGCCAACCACTGTCCAGCGCCCGTCGTCGATTTTTTTGCCAATCGGGTCGTTCCAGCCAAACCTTCGTGCTGCTGTTTCGTTGATGATTACCGCTTTGCCCGAGTCGGCCGTGAATTGTGCCCCAAAGTCGCGTCCATACACCATCTCCATCTTCATGGTTTTGATAAATTCGGAGCTAACCCAGTAGAAATTGTCATTCTCTTTTTCATCGGTGGGGCCGCCTTCCCAGTTTTTGGGCCAGCCACTGTTCCCTCCAAACGGGAATTTGTCGGCATAACATACATCGGTAATCTCGGGATGGCTCAATAGTTTGGTCTTCAGATATTGAAAGTCGTTGTTGGTCCGGCTGACAAAAAGCTTGGTGACCAGGAAATTATCTTTGTCGAATCCCAAATCTTTTTTCATCATATAGTCAATCTGGCGCGACAGGTTGATGCTGAGCGCAAGCAGGGCAATGCAGATGACAAATTGTAAGCCAACCAGTACCTGTTTCACCATTTGGCCGTCGGCATTGCCGCTGAATCCAAATTGCCTGAACAAATCGACGGCTTTGTATCGCGACATGACCAGTGCCGGATAAATGCCGGAGAGAATCCCTACCAAAATGGCCAGCAGGAGGTTGGCGGTAAAGAATTGCCAATCCTTCAGATAATCGAATACCATTTGCGATTCGAGGATGGAGTTGAAACCCGGTAGCGAAAGTTCGGCAATGATGAGTGCAATTAAAAATGAGATAAATGCAATCAATGCCGATTCGCTGAGAAACTGATAGATGATGCGCATACGGCCGCTGCCGTTCACTTTCTGTACGGCAATCTCCTTGGCCCTTAAAATTGAGTTGGCCGTATTCAGGTTGATGTAGTTGAATGAAACCAGCAACAAAATCAGAATGGCCATTACGGTGAAAATATTCAGGGCCACCTTGTAGCCGGTGCTGGCTTCGTTGGGTTGGACATATAGCTCAGAAAGTGGTTGGAGATAGATTCTTGCTTTGTTGTTCTCCTGAAATTCAGTGGTGATATTCTTGATTTTGCTGTTCAGCACTTGGTGCTCCTGCCCCGGTTTCAGTGTCAGATAGATGTAAAAATCTCCGCGCCAACTGGTTTCGTAGTTGGTAACCCCTTTGGTTTGTGCGATGGACGTGAGTGAAATAATGTAACTTGGGCGGATATGCGAGTTAATGGGCAGTTCATTGTACACCCCGGTTACCTTCAAATTGAATTTCTTGTTCAGTATAACCGAACCACCCAACGCATTCCCTTCGGGAAAGAGTTTTTGGGCGAGTGTACTCGATAGCAGAATGGTAAATGGTTCAGATAGGGCATTTTCTTTTTTGCCTTCGGTAAGTTGAAGCGTGAAAATATCGAGGTAATTTTGTTCGGCATAAATGCCGTCGAATTCCTGAAAGCTCATATCTTCCTTGGTCGATAAAAATTCACCGATGGTCTTGTCTTCATCGCTCGAAAGATAGAGCAGGGTAAGCTTATCGATTTCGGGGTATCGGCTTGTCAACAGGTTTTTCAATATCGGGTTGGCGCTTGGCGATACATCGCTGTCGGCCGTAATGCGGCGCTGGACACGATAAATCCGGTCGTAGTTGCTGTTATGCTTGTCCCAACTGTATTCGTAGCGAATAAAGAAGGTAATCAGGATAAAGGCGGCAAAACCTACGCTTAATCCGGTAATGCTGATGGCTGAACTGAGTTTGTTCCTCATGATGTTCCTTATTGCCAGTTTGAGGTTGAATCCGTTCATCTTCGCTGATTTTTATCTGTTGTTGTATTGCTATTTGAATGAAACGCGCTCGTTGTTGGCAAACATTTCATAACTCGATATAATGACCTCTTCACCAGGATTTAACCCTTCGAGCACCTCGTAATATTGCGGATTTTGTCTTCCAATTTTAACGCTTCTTTTGGTTGCCTCTTTACCAGATGGACTTAGGACAAATACCCATTGTCCGCCTGTGCTTTGGAAAAATGCCCCCCTTGGCACCAGAAGTGCAGTTTCGGGTTCGCCAAGTTGCAGTTCAACGTGGTAGGTTTGTCCGGGACGAATATTATCGGGGATATCTTTGTCGAAAATCATATCAATCTGGAACGAACCGTCGCGTACATCAGGATAAACTTTCTTCACCATCATTGCGTAATATTTGTCCTGGCGTGAAAAGGAGGCTTCCAATCCTTTTTTAATGCGGTCGATGTAATGCTCATCTATCTTGGCCGTGACTTTAAACCCGCTCAGGTCGTTCACCTGTCCGATACGCTGTCCTTGCGGAATAGATTGTCCGATTTCGGCATCGAGCAAACCAATCTGACCGTCGATAGGGGCTTTAACCTCAAGGTTTTCGAGCCTCTCCTTTACCAGTTCTAAATTGATTTTCATTCGGTTAAGGTTGGCCTCCATCTGGCCCACCTGAGTGTCTCGGAAGAGCGAATCGTTTTGCTGCCGCTCAGCCAGAATCGTCCTGGTTTTCACTGCGTATTCGCAGGCCTCTTTGGCTTCGAGGTATTCGTTTTTCGAAATAATATCTTTGTTAAAAAAGCGCTCTTTTTGATCAAAATCTCTCTTCCGGCGGATAATGTCGTAATCCATTTCGAGCAGTTGTTTTTGAAGGTTTAACCTTTCCTGTTCCATCGATATTCGGGTATTGCGCAAAAAATTAATTTGTTCAGCCAGATTGGCTTCAGTGGTGAGGATACTCAGTTTCAGGTTCGAATTGGTGAGCCGCAGAATCACATCGCCTTTTTTAACCACGCTTCCTTCTTCGCTCACTATCTCTTCGACACGGCCTCCCTCTTCGGCATCGAGATAGATAAACCGGATGGGCTCAACGGCCCCAATCACACGGATATAGTCGTTGAAGATTCCTTTGCTTACATTGCCAATGGCCACCTTTTCGCGCTCAATCCTTACCGTTGATAGTGTACTGCGGTACATTACTGCCACAAGAATCACAAATGTAACTCCCGCGAAGAGAGCAGCCCAAAATTTCCATTGTTTCCAAAGGCTTTTCTTTTCTACTATTCTATCCATTCCAGTCATGTTGTCCAAATTTTAAGATTCTTGCAGGCCATTTGCTCCGGTGGCGGGCAAAATAGCGGCAACTATCGCATGTCCAACATCGTGCCATTCATCTTATCTATCTGTAATTTAGCTGTTTGCTTAAATTGACTGTTGGCCGGGGTGTCAATAATTTTTACACTTTTGACAAATGTTTTAACAGTCGCTTGACAGGCTCGTATCCAGTGCATATCTTTGGAAAACAAATTATTAGAGATGGCTATCGGAAGAGTACTCGTTGTTGACGACAATAAATCGCTGTTGAGCGCACTCGAATTGGTTTTGCAGCCCGAGTTCGAATCGGTAACCTGCATCCCCAATCCGAAACAACTTCCCTTTTATCTCCAAACCGGAAAGATTGATGTTATTCTGTTAGACATGAATTTTATGGCCGGAATCAATTCAGGTAATGAAGGTATTTTTTGGTTGAACGAAATCAAAAAGAGCAAACCCGATGTTCAGGTGGTGATGATTACCGCTTTCGGCGATGTTGATTTGGCCGTAAAAGCGCTGAAACTGGGAGCCTGCGATTTTGTGTTAAAACCTTGGGAAAACAGTCGGTTGATTGAAACGATTAAGGCCGCTGTTTATCAAAAAAAATCGAACGAGAAGTTGGGGAAGGGGCGCGATGAAGGAATTCATGCCGATGTAAAGGGCGGGCAAGAGATGCTGGGCCACTCACAGGCCATGCAACAGGTCTTTAAACTGATAGGAAAAGTAGCGCCCACACAGGCCAATGTGCTGATAACCGGCGAAAACGGAACAGGTAAAGAGTTGATAGCAAGAGAAATTCATCGAAAATCGCTTCGCTCCGGATTGCCAATGGTGGGCGTTGATATGGGGGCCATTACCGAAACCCTTTTCGAGAGTGAGCTTTTTGGCCATGTGAAAGGGGCATTTACCGATGCCAAATCTGCCCGTGAAGGGAAAATTAAGAGTGCCGATAAAAGCACCCTTTTCCTCGATGAGATAGGAAACCTCACCTTACCATTGCAGGCCAAACTGTTGGCGGTATTGGAGAACCGACAGGTTACCCCGGTGGGGGCTAACCATCCTGTTCCGGTCGATATCCGGTTAATTTGTGCCACCAACTGCCATCTCGACCAGATGGTAGCCGAAGGGCGTTTTCGTGAAGATTTGCTTTTTCGAATCAATACCATCCGTATTGAAGCGCCCGCACTCCGCGAACGCGACGAGGACATTATTCTGCTCGCCAACTATTTCCTTAAGATTTACGGCGAAAAGTATGGCAAACCCAATCTGCTGCTCAGCGGAAAGAGCAAAGAGAAATTTCGTCACTACCAGTGGCCGGGCAATGTGCGCGAATTGAGACATGCCATGGAAAAGGCGGTTATTCTGGCTGATAGTGAAGTGTTACAGCCCGATGATTTCCACTTTCGTCCCAGTTCGGAGCGCGAGGAGATTCCAACCACGCTCGAAGATATGGAAAAGTCAATGATTGAACAGGCGCTCGAAGAGAGTGGCGGTAATATGAGCAATGCAGCTATCCGTCTGGGAATCACACGACAAACGTTGTACAATAAAGCAAAAAAATATGGGCTCTAACCGGTATGCCCGTAGGACCGGGTGGTTGATTTTGGCAAGTGCAGCCTTGTCGGTGGTGGCCGGATATCTCTTTTTCAGCCAAATGTATGCTTATGCAACACTATCGGTTCTGATGGCCATTATTTTGTATTACAGGCTATTCAGGTATATTAACCAGTCAAATGAAGATTTGTCTCTCTATCTCGAAGGCTTAATCAATCACGATACCTCCATATCCTTGAAAAAGGGCAGGGGGATTCCAGGTTACGAGCATCTCGACCGTTCGCTCACCCGGCTAAGTACGGTCATTCATACCGAACGCGCTGAAAACAGAGTGAAAGAACAGTTCTACAAGGAGTTGATAACCCACTCGACGACGGGTTTGCTGGCTTACGACGAATCGGGACAGATTCATATTGCCAATTTGGTGTTGCTGAAAGTGTTGGGCGTGCACCATCTTCCATCGGTCAGAACGCTTGAGAACCGTTTCCCGCAATTCTTTCAGACTATTGATACCATGCAGCCGGGCAAACCGGTACTTTTCAAACTAACATCCGAAGGAAATACCGTTCCACTGCAGATTCGGGTCACTGTCTTCAATTTTGGAGACAAAAGTTACCGTCTTCTGGCTTTTCAGAATATCAAAAGCGAACTCGACGAGAAAGAGGTGGAGTCGTGGCAAAAGCTGTTCAGAATATTATCGCACGAAATCATGAACTCGATAGCGCCCATCACTTCGCTGGCGCAAACCATTTCGCAAACTATTCCTGATGAGAGCAGCAACGAGAAGGCCGATTGGGAGCGCATCCGCAAAAGTGCACTCACGATTGAAGAGCAGAGCCGGTTAATGATGTCGTTTGTGGAGCGCTACCGCAAATTATACAAAATACCGGAACCCGATTCGAAACCAATACCAGTAGAAGATTGGCTTACACGCTTTCGAATACTTTACCATCGCGAAATGGTGGAGAAAAAGATTCGTTTTGAAGTACTTCCCTCATCTGTTGATCATTTTATTGCTGACGACAACCTGATATCGCAGGTGGTGGTCAATCTGTTGCGCAATGCCCAGCAGGCCGTTGGTGAGGTCGAAGAGGGAACCATTCGCCTCTCGGTCGTTCAATCGGACAACGAGGTGCAGGTTGTGGTGGAAGACAATGGTACAGGTATTCCCGAAGCCTATGCCGACCAGATTTTTATCCCTTTCTTTACGACCCGCTCAGGCGGAAACGGCATCGGATTGGCTATCTCGCGACAGATTGTTGTGCGTCACGGGGGCACCATCACCTTCTCCTCCTTTCCCGGGAAGGGAACTACTTTCACCGTCTCGCTCCCCGGATAAAAAAGTCCCGAAAAGCAGGAATGCCTTTCGGGATTTTTTTTATGACCACTTCCAAATTATTTTACCGGCGCATTTTTCAATGTCTCGGTAAGGAAATCCCAGAATTTCTCTACGGTAGGAATCAATACCTTTTCATCGGGCGAATGCGGGAAACGCATGGTTGGCCCAAATGAAATCATATCCCAGTGCGGGTAAGCGCCACCCAGGATGCCACACTCCAGTCCGGCATGAATAGCCTTTACTTCGGGCACTTTGCCAAATTTATTTTCGTAAATGGCTTTCATCTCTTTCAGGATAGCCGAATCCATATTGGGTTTCCAACCCGGATAGGCACCGTCGAAAATTACCGTTGCGCCTGCCAGCGTAAATACGCTGTCGATACGTTCGGCCAAATCGTCTTTGGCTGAATCGACCGAGCTGCGCAACAGGCATTTTACCATTATTACGCCATTCTCCGATTTTACGGTAGCCAAATTGGTCGAGGTCTCCACCAGGCCGGGCATGCTGTCGCTCATGCGGATAACCCCGTTGGGACAAGCGTTTACCGCGTCAATAAGGTCGTCCTGTACTATCTCTTCGATAAGCGATTTGGGCATCTCTATGGCTTCGGTGGTAAAACTCAATCCCGGTTCAACCAGCGATAACTCGGCCTTATAGATAGATTCATATTGGCTGACAGCCACTTTGAAATCGGCAACATTTTCCTCGGGAACTGCTACAATGGCATAAGCTTCACGCGGAATGGCATTGCGCATACCCCCGCCATTGATTTCTGCCAAACGGACATCCAGTTCGCGAACCGCATATTTCAGAAAACGGGCCAGCAAAATATTGGCATTCCCACGTCCCAAAATAATATCAAGACCTGAATGGCCTCCTTTTAAACCAGTCAGGTATACTTTGAAAGGAACCATCCCGGCCGGAACGATTACTTCATCGTATTCGAACTCGGCAGTGCCATTCACACCGCCTGCACAACCGACGTAAAGCTCGCCTTCGTCTTCCGAGTCCATATTCAGCAGGATATCGCCCTTGAGCCATCCCGGCTGCAAACCGTTAGCCCCTGTCATCCCGGTTTCTTCGTCGCAGGTAAAGAGGGCTTCTACCGGTCCGTGGACCAGCTCTTTCGAAGCCAGCACAGCCATTGCCGCTGCAACACCTATGCCGTTATCGGCCCCAAGTGTGGTTCCTTTGGCCTTAACCCATTCGCCATCGATCCAGGCATCGATAGGATCTTTCCCGAAATCATGCACGGTGGCATTATTTTTTTGCGGAACCATGTCGAGGTGCCCCTGCAAAATAATCCCTTTCCGGTTTTCCATCCCCGGTGTAGCCGGTTTGCGGATGATGATATTGCCGACAGCATCTTTTTCAGTAGGCAAGCCAAGGCTTTTACCGAAAGCCATCATGAAATCCTGAATCTTCTCCTCCTTTTTCGAAGGACGCGGCACCTGGGTCAACTGATAAAAGTAGCCCCACACTGCCTTCGGTTCCAGATTGATAATTTCTTTACTCATAACGGGTTAATAGTTAATCAATAATACTATTTTGTAATGTTTGGTAACTCCAAACCATATCCTTTCTTTTTGTCCTCCATTTTTAGCAGAACGGCAAACAACATGGCGAGCAGGCCGAATCCGGTGAAAATAAGCATCGGGAAAGTATAATCGTATGTATTCACGGTTAGTCCGTCGCGAACAGTTTGCCCCGTGATACAATACTTGTTCAGCACCCATCCAATCAATGCCGGTACGCCCATCAATCCCCAGTTCTGGACCCAGAATATCAACGCATAAGCGGTACCCAACTGTCTTTCGGGAATAATTTTTGGAACCGATGGCCACATCGCCGAAGGGACCAGCGAGAAGCCGATACCGAGAATCAGGATTAACACAATCGAAATCAGCCAGTGGTTGAGGAAAGGTATCGAGAACATGGTATGTACAAAAATCAGCAAGGCTGCACCAATAATCATAATGGTTGCCCCTTTGCCCTTACGGTCGTAAAGACTGCCGAAGAATGGGGTAAGAAGAATCGTACCGAAAGGCAGCATGGCCGGTATTGTCCCGGCCAGCGACTCATCCACGCCAAATTTGTTGACCATCAGGTCGGCGGCATATTTCAGGAACGGGAATACTGCCGAGTAGAACAGAACACAAAGAATGGCAATGTACCACCATCCTTTGTTGGTGATGATGGAAAAAATATCAGATATTTTGAACGCTTCTTCTTCGCTTTTTTCCTCTTCGGCTTCCGACTCGTCCAATTTTTTATCCATGAAAACATAAACGACGAAAGAGAGGAAGCCAATAATCAACATAATCAGACAGACCAGAATCGGCCTCGAAATGCTAACCATTCCAAACGCCTTGGCAAGCGGTACCGATGTCGATAGTGCCAATGCCGTTCCCAAACGGGCTGTAGCCATCTCCAGCCCCATGGCTAAGGCCAGCTCTTTCCCTTTGAACCATTTGACAATGATTTTGGAAACGGTAATACCGGTAACCTCAATCCCAACGGCAAAAATGGCAAAACCCAGCGATGCCATAAATACCTGGGCTTTAACATCAAATAGAATAAAATTCCAGACTACACCATCCAACGAGTGGGTCGAAACGGCCCAATATTTTAATGCGGTACCGGCAACCATTATCATCGTAGCCATTAATCCGGTGAACCGTACCCCCATCTTATCCAGAATGACACCACCGATAATCAACATCAGCAAAAAGACATTGAACCAACCATAAGCACTGTTGAAGAACCCAAAATCGGAGCTGTCCCAGCCCATATGACCTTCCAGCAACCCTTTTAGCGGAGCCATTACGTCTGTAAGAAAATACCCGGTCAACATGGTAAAAGCCACTACGGCAAGCGCCAACCAACGGGCAGTTTTTGAATCTCTCAATGATTTTCTGATTGCCTCAGTCATAATTTGTGTTGTTTTTAGTGTTAAAAAAATAGGCTGCAAGATAATCAAAAGTTAATAAACCGATTATGGATAATTGGCCGGTATCATTTATTATTTTGATGAATCTTTGGTTTCAGGTCAAAAAGAAAGAGCAAAAATTCTTCTGCTCTTTCTTACTTATGGTCGATACTTGTCAGTAGGTCATAATATTTTTGATGGCGCCTGTTGTGGGGTGAAATTCAATCGTATAATCACCATTCAACAGTCCATCGGGGATTGGGGTAACGCTGCCCAGCTGCCCAAGCGCGAAACGCGATTGAGCTATCACTTCGCTGCCATTGAGCAACCTTACGTTGGCAAAACCGGGTACACGATAGTTAACCCCTTTCGTATGGGTTTCTCCGGCTGCCGGTATCGCCAGTTGGCCGGCTTTCTGGTTGATTCCATCCAGGGGTTCGAGTTCGAGCATAATGGGCTTGCCCGATACATTGTTCTCTGGAAGTACACCTGCCGATGGCGAAAAACGGAATGCGACCACGGCATTGCTCCCTTTGCCCTGCGGAACCACCTCGAAAGTATAGCTGTATTTGGCCTTGAACGTTTTCCCTGTAAAAAGGGCCACGTAATTTTCGATGATGTTATCGAGTTCTTTGACCATTACCTTGTAGGCATCGCCATCCGGCGGAAGTTTATCGTAGTTGGCGGCCAGCGCGAGTGCCTTGCGTTTTCTCAACTTCAGAATGTCTTTGGCGGCTTCGGCTGCTTTCTCTTCGAACGATTTGAACTTGGTGCCGGCCTGAACGATTGAATCTTTCTCGGCCAGGAACGAATGCATCGAAACGTCGTCCCAAACCTGTAACGGGACCTTCAGCTTGGGCGTAAAATCTGAGGTATAAACTTTTTCGCTGCCTGTTTTTACTTCGCTGTTGATACCGGCCAGGATACCGCTTTCGGTCAGGCTTAAAAGTGAAGCGACCGAACCACTGGCTTTGTACACTTCCGTTGGGTCGGGTTCGCCAAAGGTCTCCATTTTCACCCCTGTAAAGCTCCAGTTGTCGTAATCGGTCGCCGAGGAACCTTTGATTCCCAAATATTTTTGGGCATAATCGGCATAAGGGCCTCGGAAGTATTTTTCCTGCTCGACCTCTACCGTGATTCGAATGCCGGTACGGGGAAGCGAATAAATAACTCCTCCGGCTACAACTCCCAACTCGTTTGCCGTCTTCTTTTTATCATTTTTCGAAGTTTGGGCTACCGATGGGAAAGTCAATGCCGCAATCATAACGAATAGTGTAATGAATCTCATTGTTATCATTTTTTAAATTGAACGTTACCGGAAATTTTTGTTACCGGCTTATCAATAATCGGGACAGTTTAGAATAGCGAACTCAAAATTGACGGTTTTTTTCGGCTTTTCCAAACATCTTTCTTTTCAGGTGTGCAAAAGCTTTGCCAAGATTATCGGCAATGTCGCCGGCCATCAGTGCTTCGACCGAGTTTTCTTCGACCCAAAGGTCGGCCGAAAGTCCGTGCAGGTACACACCCAGCCGGGCGGCATCTTTAGGTGGATAGCCCTGCGAAAGCAGCGAGAGCAGAATCCCGGTCAGCACATCGCCACTGCCTGCCGTTGCCATTCCCGGATTACCGGTGCTGTTGAACCATGTTTCGCCATCGGGCGAAACAACGGCTGTATGGGCCCCTTTCAATACCACTATCACCCGGTAGCGCTGCGCGAAAGCAATGGCTTGCTGCAACCGCTCCAAATCGGTAGCCGCTTTTTTGCCGGTCAACCGTTCAAATTCCGTCGGGTGAGGGGTCAGGATATCGTTGGGTTGAAGAAATTCAAGCCAGTCGGGATGTTCAGCCAAAATATTCAATGCGTCGGCATCGAAAACCAACTGTGCCCCGCACCGTTTCAACAGGCCAAAAAAGGTGGCTGCCGTGGCCTCCGATTTTCCCAGCCCGGGCCCAATCCCTACAGCCCGATAACCGGGATAGCTATCGGGATCAGTCGAGGGGATGTCGGTAATATAGTTGGCGTTGGGGTCGATGCTGACCATTGCTTCGGGCAGGGCCGTTTGTACAATGGCTACCCCGCTTTGTGGCAGATGCAGCGTTAAAAGGCCGGCACCAGCCCTCAGTGTGGCGCGTGCAGCCAATAGTGCAGCCCCCATTTTGCCCCGGCTGCCGGCTATCAGCAACGAATGTCCGAAATGGCCTTTGTGGGCAAACTTCTTTCTTTCGATAAGTAACGAGCGGGCTACAGTGTCATCGGTGAAAAACCATGGGGTTATTGTTTGGGCTATTGTTGCCGTATCGAGCCCTATAGGCAGGATCTCCCACTTTCCGACAAAATCATCATTCTCCCGAAACATAAAACTAAGTTTCGGAAACTGGAATGAAAGGGTATAGTTGGCTTTCACTACATTGTCGGCCATTGGGTTACGGCTCTCTTCGCCCATTAGTCCCGAAGGGATATCTATCGATACAACCTGCGCCGGCGAAGCATTGATAAACTGCACTACCTGAGCGGCGAAACCGGCCAGCGGGCGTTTCAGTCCAGAACCGAAAAGCCCGTCGACAATTAAATCGTAATCCGATAAATCGACCCACGGGTCATTACCGGTTATCTTCTTAACCGAAATGTTCTGAAGTGTTTCAACCTTTTTGAGATTCAGCTGATAAAGGGCACTGGTTGTCCGTCCCAATTCGGGAATATAGAGGTCGACTGGCCATGAGCAGAGCGCCAGCAACCGGGCCACAACAAGCGCATCGCCACCGTTGTTTCCCGGGCCGGCCACAACGGCTACCATGGTGCCGGGTGCGAAACGGGCAATAATCCAATCGGCAACAACCATCGAGGCGCGTTCCATTAAACCGGCCTCCGAAATAGGCTCACAAGCCATGGTCGAAGCATCGATTTCAGCGATTTGGCGGGTTTCAAAAATCTTCATTGTTGCTCAATATGGTTTCCATTTCAAATTTATGAAAAATTAATCGGGCAGTGCCAATCCGGTTGCGATTAAAGCCAAATGCTTCATTTTGTTCGGAAACCATATTCTTGGTATCCCCTGCAATAGCTATTTCGCTGATTGATTGACTTAAATCATACATCTCCCATCGGAAATTGAATAAAAAGTTGTATATATTTGCCCGTATAAATAATTTAATACAGCTAATTATATGTTAAAAGGTCACCCAAAAGGATTGATTGGAGCGGCGTTGTCCAATATGGGCGAACGTTTCGGATTCTACATTATGATGGCCATCCTGTTGTTGTTTTTGAACAATAAATTTGGCTTCGCAGGCTCCGAGGGGGCTATTATCTACTCGGTGTTTTATGCCCTGATTTACGTTCTCGCGTTAGTGGGAGGGATTATAGCCGACAGGACCAAAAAGTACAAATCGACCATTATGACCGGTTTGGTACTCATGTCGCTGGGTTATGTGCTGTTAGCCATCCCAACCCCTACACCGGTTCAAAATATGCCATTGACCCTGACCATGACGTTTCTGGGGTTATTTTCAATCGCATTCGGTAACGGATTGTTTAAAGGCAACTTACAGGCAGTAGTCGGTCAGTTGTACGACAATAAGGAGTATTCCGATAAAAGGGAGACCGGTTTTCAGATTTTCTACATGTTTATCAATATTGGTGCAATGGTAGCCCCGTTGATGGCTGTCGGTTTGCGCAACTGGTGGGTGTCCAGCAACGGTTACCAGTTTAATGCAGACCTCCCGGCACTTTGTAACGAATATATCAACGGAACGATATCGCCCGAAGCGGCTCAGCGCTTCTCGGAACTGGCCACTCAGGCAGGGAACACTTCGTCCGACTTAGCCGCTTTTGCCAGCCAATACCTGAATATTTTTATGACTGGTTATCACTATTCATTTGCGATTGCCATTTTCGCCATGCTGATCTCGCTGGCGGTTTTCGTGTCAACTAAAAACCAGTTGCCCGATCCGGCTGCCAAAGTGAAAAGCAAAGGCGATGCACATGCCGTGCAAATGGATGCCAAAGAGGTTAAACAGCGCATTTATGCCCTGCTGGCCGTTTTTGGCGTGGTTATCTTCTTCTGGTTTTCGTTCCACCAAAACGGGCAAACCTTGACCCTTTTTGCCAACGATTATACCCGTTTGCTGAAATTAGACCTTGGGTTTACCACGCTCGAAGGGGCTGAAGTGTTTCAGGCATTCAACCCATTTTTTGTCGTATTCCTTACTCCTGTCATTATTGCCCTTTTTGGTTGGCTTAAATCAAAAGGCATGGAAATCTCTACACCGAAAAAGATTGCTTTTGGGATGGGGATTGCAGCTGTCGCTTTTGCCGTAATGGCAATCGGTTCTTTCGGTTTACCCGGGGCTGCCGAAAGAAAAGCCATGGGCGGATTGACCGACCAGTTGCGCGTAACCCCTTTCTTACTGATTGGTACTTACCTGATTTTAACAGTGGCTGAGTTGTTTATCAGCCCGCTGGGAATTGCTTTTGTATCGAAAGTGGCTCCGCCGCAATATCAGGGTATCATGCAGGGACTTTGGCTTACGGCCACCGCCCTTGGAAACCAGTTGCTCTTTATTGGCGTAATATTTTATAACTCGATTCCGGTTTGGGCTACCTGGATTATTTTTGTCGTAGCCTGTGCCATTTCTATGTTTACCATGTTGTTTATGATAAAATGGCTCGAAAGGGTAGCCAAATAATCAAACAAAATTGTGGTTTGAAAATATAAAGGGAGCTTCGGCTCCCTTTTTTTATCGAATGGTTTAAGGCCTGTCGAATCATGCGGTATCGCTTTGTACCAACCGGTTTTCAGGATATACCATCAGCCTGAAAACGGAACAATTCACCTCTCGGTTTGTGATTGCTGCAGTTCAAGCCCGAATCATCGTTATATCTTATATATATTTTTTATGTATCTTATGTGTATCTTGTGTGTATCTTGTGTGTATATTGTGTGTTTAAAAACACGCAATATAGAGGGATAATACCCGTAAGATACGGAAAAAATTTGGTTCTGTATATATGCTCATATACGGGCTGTCTGGCCATAGATTTGCGGAGCCCTTTTGAAGTCTGCACGCCTGAATTTGCCGGTTATGCTTTGCCTGTTGAGCAGATGCGCTATCTTTGTATCAAAATTCAGGGCCATGACCAAAAGCGAAGCTTTCAAAATATTAAATTCCAATCAACCCGGCATTCCGTTTGCCGCGCTCGACTATTTGTACAATCTCCCGTATGACGGGGAGGTAGAACAAAAAGTGATTTTCCATCTTGAAAACGCTTACAACGACCGCGCTTCGATGTTTATGGATCACGATTTGGCCAATACGGCGCTTTGGTATGCTATCCTGGCCGAAAAGCATGGCTCCGAAAAAATCGTTCCGGCTTTGCTAAAACTTTTTACAACCCCCGATACGCCCGACTGGGATTTTCTCGACGAACAGGGGCTTTACCTTGTCGGGAAGTTGGCTGAAGATTATCCCCGGACTATTGATTTGTTCTTCGCTGCCATTGAAGAACAGGTTGGGAAAAAGAGCAATGCACCCTATCTTTATCTTTACGATGCCGTATATTCGGCTAACGACCAGCAGCATGGTGCACGCGTATCGGCGTTGCTGGGTTTGCCTCACACCGGTTGGAGAGAGTTGCTGGCGGTTCATGCTGCCGAAGCCGGTTTGCTGTCGTGTAAAGCTGATTTGGAGCGGATGATTGCCGAACATCAGCATCACAACGAGGTGGGCACCCCTGAATATCAAATGAGGATGGAACTCGAATATGCCCTCGGAATATTGAATGGGGAAAACGAACCTTCCGTATCCTATTATCGCCAGCGGGCACCGTGGCGTGAACATTACCGTCAGATGACCCCCCTTTTCGAAGCCGAAACCCCGATGTTGTCGTCGGTCTACAACAATATTGGCCGGAATGATCCTTGTCCCTGCGGCTCGACAAAGAAATTTAAAAATTGTTGTGGTAAAGTGCAGTAAACGAGTGGTTAGAGATTCGGCATTTGGTTATATTCACTGTATTGGTATTTAAATTTTCGGCCTGAATTTCAGGCAGAAACGTCGGGCAGGAGCCGTCGATAAAAAATACTGTGACGGTTTTGACTGGCCATCATTGACCACCAGTAACGGCTAATGGACGTCGGTGATTCTTTATCAACCCCAATTCCCATTCTTTACCAGGGTTTAACCACTCTTTCGAGCGTCTCTTTTCCCTGCATATAGGAGAGGAATATGCCGTAATTGGTGACAGGGATACCCAACTGTTCGAGGTCGCGCAGGCGGGCAGCCATTCGTTGGGCAGAAATCATACACCCTCCGCAATGGACCACCAGTTTGTATCGGCTTGTATCGTCATTGGCCGCAAATTCGCGTCCAAAAGCATGTTCAACATTCAGTCCGGGATATCGTTTTGCTATCAGATTGGGGATTTGAACCGTACCGATATCTTCGCGGATGCGGGAATGGTTGCAGGCTTCGGCTATCAGAATGGTATCGCCGGGTTGCAGGGTATCGAGGGTGGTTATTGCCTGGGCAAAATGAGCCAGCCGGCCGCGGCTCATGTAATTGATCATCATTACCGAGAAGGTGGTCAGCAGCATGTCGTCGGGGGCCCATGTTTTCATGATATCCATGGCCTGAGAATCGGTGATGATGGCTTTTGGCCTGATATTGAAGCTCCCGATAAACTTTTGCCAGCGCTCTTTTTCAGCAGGGTCGCCTTTTCGGGCCAGCGTGAGGTTCATTCGGTACGATACCGGATAAGCCCAGTGGCGGGTGATATACTCTTCGGCCATGGCCTGAGGGCGGAGATAGCGCCCCGGCGGGGTCTCATCGTCCATCGGTATGTTGAGGATATAAAACTGATCCTTCTCTACGAAAGGCAGCAGGTCGATGGCAAAATTCTTTGGGATATAATGGGCGAGGATAAAATCGAGCAATGGTTGACGATGGGCAACATCGATGGCTGAACCTTCGAAAGAGCGGAAGCGCATCAGTTCGGGGAGAAGCTGTTTCGCCTGCTCGATGGTCGAATGGGTGTTGGGTTGAAAGAGGTTATAGAAAACCAGTAGTTGCTTTTCCATCTCGCCGGCCATCGCAATAATGGCTTTTTCGGTGGTGAAATTATCAGTTGTCGGGTTGATAACCAATAAGATTAGATCGCACTCTTTCAGTGCTTCCACCACTTTATTTTTTTTCTTTTCTCCCAGATTCTCACTTTCGTCGAAGCCGGCCGTGTCGAGCAGTTTTACCGCACCGAGGCCATGAAGTTCCATCATTGTAACTTTGGTATCGGCCGTGGTGCCGGGAGTCGGGTCGGTTATCGACGTCTCCTGTTGGGTAATCAGGTTCATCAATGAACTCTTTCCCGAATTCATTTTTCCGAAAATACCAATAATTTCGCGTTCAGTCATTTGAAAGGATTAATAGGTAACCGCCTGGCTAATTTAATCAATTGATTCCTGAAAAGGTTCAATCATGGATAACTTCATTGAAAATTGGACAAATATCAGAATTTATAGGTGAAACCAATGGTAAGCAACTCTTTGAACTGCCATTTGGGTTTTTTATCGACTACATTCCCGGCATCGTCGTAGATCGGGAATTTGGTGTTGTGGTCATAAATCAGCTGCGTCATCACGCGGGTGTTGATATGGCGTGTTACCTGCAGAATAAGCAGTTGTTCCCATTCGAAAGTCACCTTTTTGAACGGATAGCGATAGTTGTTAAAGAATTCGCCCTTGGTTTCGTAGGTAATGTTTTCGCGCAACGTGGTTTTCCAGTTGGCTTTGACAATTATACCCGGCTCCCACAATTTTTTTGTTCCTGGTTCAAGCCCATAGTTGACAGGGTTGATAAGCGCAGTATCTCTTATATAGGTGGTTTTGGAAGTTAGCGGCGAAAGAAAGAGCGAGAAGTTCTTGTTGGGCTTATAATCCATACCTAACGATATGGTTGAATAACCCGGGGCCATAAATGTTGAAATGGGATTGGTTTTGTCGGGATATTTATACCCTTTGGCAATCTGGGTCCTGAAGTTGCTTTCTGCCGAATAGTACCAGTTTTTGAAAGCGGAATAGCCAAAACGCGACTGGATTTCTATCTTATCGTCGTTTTTTTCAAATCCGCGTGCTTTGGTTTGATTTACACCGTATCGAAACTCGGCACTGTTTTCCCACTTGATTTTCTTTTTCGAGTAGTTGGCGTTGTACTTTCCGACAAACAGCAGTGACAAGGCACTTTCGCCCCCTTTGGCCCAGTTCGAGAGATGGGTTTGGGTGAACCCCACAGTTCCATTGCCAAACAGGTTCCAGGCGAGCGCTTCTGGCTTTTTGATGTTCATCTTCAGTAGCTTGTTGTCGGGGGTGCGTGGCTGGAAAGTGATCTCTTTTTGTTGGCTTTCTACGAAACGGGTAAATTTCACCCCGTCGTCAATCACCAAACGCAGTTTTCCTTTTCCGTCGTTGTAAAGGATTACGCCCAGCGAATCGTTTTGCGCATTTTTCAGGTAGGTCCGCATTGGTGGCATGGCGCGGTTGGCTGTCCAGATTGGTGATTGGTCGCCTGTGAAGTTACTCAGTTTAATCAAGACCGAATCGCCGTCGGCTTTTTGGGTGAGGTAGTGAAGGGCTACCTTCAGTGAGTCGTTGATGGTTTGTACCTCCGATTCGTTGAAAGCCGTGAGGGCTTTCAGGTTCTTCGACACAATACTCTTTTTCAGGTTATCGGCTTCTTTGGCAGCAAAGTTGTTGATAAATTTCTCGCGGTAAATAACCAGCAATGAATCACTGCGTTGCGAAATTACCGAGTCGTTGTAGGCTTGCCGGTTTTGATTGAAGAGCGCGATACGAATGCTATCCATCTGCGTCCCGGTCATGTTGGGAGGCAATGGCATGGCCGACAGGTTTTTGTTGAATCGGGTCATAAACGACAGTGGAACCATTTTGTCCGACTTGAAGAAGAGGTCGTTGGCATTTCCCTGCGGAACAAGAGGGGCATTCATCAACGCTTCCTGCAATATTTCAGGGGGCAACTGGATGTTGGTGCGGTGCAGGCTATCGATTACATTCCTTTTGCGTTGTTCAATCAACTGCGCTTCTTCGGCGGGCTGAATGTAGCCCGGAATACGGCTGCGATCGCGGATATCCTGCGGTCGGCGTTCGAAAATGGGCGTTTCGTTGTGGAAGCGCAATATTTCGCGCATGTCGGTCACAAATGTATCGATTGGTACATAATCGACATGATCGAGGATTTCCTTCACCGGTTTTCGGTAATTATCGTCAACAATGTACCATTCACTCCCAGGCTGAAGCAGGGTTTTTAGCAGTTTGACACTCCACGTGAGGGTGTCCCGGGCCGATAGTTCTGCCTGTTCTTTCCATTTTCGCTGGGCATTCAGTTGTGTGGGCAGCGATAAACAGAATATCAGGATGATTGGTAATATGAATTTTGACAACATGTTGGCATTCAGTAAATTCTTCATGTCTTGACGATTTTTACAAAAGATTCCAACGGGTTGGCTAAAACCAGAACCGTATGAAATAAAGCCATATTTTGCCTTTCAACCGGGAATGGCAATAGGTTTTACCCGCTGTATTTGGTTGGGCAAAAATAGCAAAATCGGGCAAAAATTGAAAAGAAACAGGCCATATGTCGGGCCGTAATTGCCCAATATATGGCCTTATTGCTTGGTTTTGCGGTGTTAAACGGTTTTTCGGTAGCGCCATACGGCCAACAAAAACATGATACTGCCATAAACAAGCAGCGAAACCATTTCGTAGGCCAAATCCATCACTCCCGACCCTTTCAGTACAACATTCCGGATAACCCGCATCAGGTAGTAGAGCGGATTAATCAGGTCGAGCCGCTGTGCCCAAAGTGGCATACTTTCGACCGGCGTAAAGAGCCCGCTCATGATGATAAAGATTATCATAAAGAAGAAACTGACGAAAAGTACCTGCTGCTGGGTATCGGAAAGGGCAGATATAAAGAGTCCGGAACTCATTACCAGAAAAAGATAGGCGGTGGTGAAAAGATAGAGCGTGAGAATATTTCCACGGAAAGGCAATCCAAAAACCAATTTGGCTACCAGCAGACCAAAGGTGAGGTCGAGCAGGGCAATAATCAGGAAAGGCATCATTTTCCCGATGATGAACTGATACTTTCGGATAGGTGTAACGTTCAGCTGTTCAATGGTTCCCATCTCTTTTTCGCGCACAAGGTTCAGCGAAGAAAGAAATAATCCGATAAGGGTGACCAGGATAACCAATACCCCGGGAGCCATATAGAATTTGAAATTAAGTTCGGGATTGTACCAAAACGATGGGATGACCGCTATTTGCTGCGGTGGGGTAAATTCGGGCATCCCCAATATTTCGGCCCTGATATGGCCATTGAAATTGGCGATAACCGAGCGCAGATATCCGTACGAAAGCTCGGCAGCACTGCCATTGATGGCATCGACCAGAATTTGCAGCGAGCTGTTATCTTCGCGCATGAGTGATGTTTCAAACCCTTGTGGGATGGTCAAAACCACATCGGCATGGCCTTTCAGCAGTTCACGGTCGATTTCGGCAGGCGATTGCAACGAGCGGGTTACCTCGAAAAAGGGACTCGCTTCGAATTTGGCTGTTAACTTTCGTGAGGTTTCGGTAAGGTCTCGATCTACCACATAGAGTTCCACTTGTTTCAATTCCATTGTGGCGGCAAAAACCAGTATCAGCATCTGAACCAGTGGCATCACAAAGATAATGGGCAGCATGGCCTTGTTGCGCATCACCTGTATAAACTCTTTTTGCAGCAGATATAGTATTGTTTTCATTTGTTCATTATTTTGTATTGCCTTATTGAAATGGACACTATTCCAACCTCAACTTAAACTTTTTTACACTGAGGCCAAGGAAGAAGGCCGTCATGACCAGCAAAATGAGTACCTGTTTCCAAATAAAAAAGAGCCCGGTGCCTTTGAGCATCACCTGTTTCAGGGCATCGATAAACCAGCGGGCCGGCATAATGTTGCTCACAAGCTGGAGGACATAGGGCATATTTTCGATGGGGAAAATAAATCCCGACAGGAGCATAGTAGGCAGCAGCAGCGCAAAGCCTGAAATAAACATGGCTACCTGTTGGCTGTTGGCAATGGTCGAAATAAGGATTCCCAACGACAGAGCCATCATAATATAGATGATAACCAAAGCCATCAGTATTACGAGGCTTCCGCGGATGGGCACATCGAAAACCACATTGCCCAGCAGGATGATGACAATGGCATCGATAAGCGAAAGCAACAGGTAAGGGGCTACTTTTCCCAACACGATATGGATTGCTTTCAGTGGCGAAACCAACAGGATTTCCATGGTGCCCATCTCTTTTTCGCGGGCAATGGTAATGGAGGTCATCATGGCCGAAATTAACATCAGTATCAGGGCCATTGTTCCCGGCACATACATAAATGCCCCCACCATATTTTCGTTGTACAACATCCTGACTTCCTGTTTAATCTCGACAGGAGGGTGAAAGCCGGCAAATTTTTTTGCCAGATAGTCCTGTACAATGCCGTTGGTGTAGTTGTAGAGCATCTGTGCGGTGTTGGGATCTGAAGCATCGGCAATTACCTGAATGGCCGCTTTGCCGTCGCGTTCGAGGGTTTGCGTGAAATTGGCATCGAAGATAATCACCTCTTTTACATTGCCTTGTTTGAAAATGGATTCAATTTCGTTCTCGTTTTGCAACATCTTCTCAAGCCGGAAATAGCCCGATGAGAGAATCTTGTTGGTGATTTCGCGGGTTTCACTGTCGCCCGAGTGATCGAGAATGGCGATGCGCACATCTTTAATTTCGGTGGTGATAACATAGCCGAAGAGCAACAGTTCGATGATGGGCATCGCAAAAAGGATGGCCATGGTGCGCGGGTCGCGAAATATATGTTTAAACTCTTTTTTGATAAATCCCCAGAGCTGGTTCATAGGAGGTGAATTATGAATGTTGAATTATAAACTTGTCAATTATGGTTATTGACAGTCAATTTTTAACGAACTTACAATTTGATTTCCTGTCGTTATGCTGTGTGTCAATCCACGTTTCTGGCAATTTTCAGGAAAACCTCGTCCATACTTTGCGCACCGAAGTTCAGTTTCAGCGCGGCGGGGGTATCGAGTGCCACAATTTTCCCTTCCGACATAATGGCTACCCGGTCGCA
>JACCEE010010752.1_pt1 | contig 67434 bp, 59 predicted proteins | sample 7449931 | NCBI WGS metagenome assembly JACCEE01 (sample SAMN15323457, study PRJNA562643) | freshwater metagenome | isolation source: river surface water | place: USA:Blue River Watershed | collected 2017-08-19
ATGAATTTGAAGTAGTACTAATACCATCAGTATCGACATACTTCATATTGTTGTTACTATTATTCTCATTAACCTTATACGATTGCAACGTCAGGTTGGTATTACCCACCATCGTAAAATCCCCCTTGATATTGTATATCTTTTTGGTAGGGGAATACGATGATGTTCGCTGGGTAAAAGCCTTTCGTACCTGACTATTGGCCACAAAGGCATTTGCCGTTACCAGAAATGCCGTTAAAATAAACAGACTACAAAGCCTGCCTATCTGCTGATTATAATCTCTGTTTCTCATAACTTGTTAATTAGCTTGGTTTATGATGGGATGGAGATAATATAAAATGCTTTCACTGCACCACCGTTCTTTACCATATTGGCCACCTGCGAGGGGTTGCATTCAATTTCACAGATAATTTGAACATATTTCAGGTTGGTAAAAGCAGTCAGTTTACTTAAATCAACTACAGCCCCAAGATCTGAATTCTTTTTCACCCGAACGGTAAGCAACTCAACCCCGGCAAAAGCACCATTGCTTTCAGCCAAACGACTGAGTGCCGTAAGATCAACCTCGGCACATACAGGAGCCGATTCACCATACACATTTATATCCGTTGTACTAATATAAACTGCAGGCTGCAGATCCGATATCAAACTTTCCAATCTGGCCACTTCATTTGGATCGGTCATGGCCGCCATCATCGCCTTTTGCTCAACAACCTGAGCCTGCGACAGGAAGAAAGAAACTACAAAAACCGACATCAATGCCAGTCTCTTGATTAGGTTCTTACCCTTTTTACCGTTTACCGGCGCTTGAACTGCCGAAAGCAGTTGCTCTACAGGAAGATTCATAGATTTCATCATTGTTTATTTTTGTTTCATTTTGAGTTATCTTATGTTAGGATTGCATTGCGGGAAGCAAAATAATATGCCTTTTTACCCTTGTCCAACCCTTTACCTTTTGTTAATTCCCCTACAATTTACAACATTTATTAACATTTCAAAATAGGTTATCAACATTTTTTATCCACTTTACAAATCTATACCAAACCCATCCGATTTAAAATCCCCATTTTCGTGGATTTTAAAACCTTACGCTCAGGGCAATAGATAATCAGCAGATTTGATTAAACAATTTGAAATTATTGTTCATCTTTTTAAAATTACAACCTGAAAATGCAGCCTGATGGCCATATAACACTCCAACAAACGGTGCGGCAACTCCGTTAAAATTCGTTTCTCCGTAACCATTACCCAAAAACTGCCTGGAGGCTGCAAAATTACCCATTTTACCTAACATACAATCTTACAAAGAATTAACAAGAATTAAAAAAATCAAAAAACGTGCCAAACTCAATTATGGCACTGTATCGCTATCAAATCTCATCAATAATCTACGGTTAAATACGTAAGCGGGGCTACCTGAGGTTTCATTTCAGCACAAAATAATTGTACATATTATTTTGTTTAGCGCGGTTGCCAATAACCCGCCGCACAACCGCAAAACGGAATATTTAATGTCTTTTTGACAATTATTTAAACCAATTCAACCATTTTTGTATATTTGGAGCACTATTTTTACATCATTGTGATACACTTTTATCAAATACAAAACAGAATGTATTACAATAAATATGGTTTTTTTAGATAACATCATTAATAAAGCAACGATATGTGTGGAATTGTAGGAATTTTTGATATCAGGGGGGGGGCACAGGAGGGGCTCCGCACCAAAGCGCTGGAAATGTCGAAAAAAGTAAGGCACCGCGGACCGGACTGGTCGGGTATCTTTGTGGGCGAAAATGCCATTATTGCCCACGAACGGCTGGCCATTGTCGACCCTTCGTCGGGCCGCCAACCGCTCTACAGCAAAGATCAAAAACTGGTGCTGGGGGTCAACGGCGAGATTTATAACCACCGCGAATTGCGCAAACCACTGGAAAGTGAGTATGAATTCCTGACCCAGTCCGATTGCGAGGTAATCCTGGCGCTCTACCGCAAAAAGGGAATCAGCTTCCTCGAAGAGCTGAACGGCATTTTTGCCTTCGCCCTTTACGATGTCGAGAAGGACAGCTATCTGATTGCCCGCGACCATATTGGCATTATCCCGCTCTATATGGGCTGGGATGCCAACGGCACCTTCTACGTGGCTTCCGAATTGAAAGCGCTCGAAGGTACCTGCAAGAAAATTGAAGAGTTCCTTCCGGGACACTATTTATATAGTAAAGAGGGCACCCCAAAAAAATGGTACCAGCGCGAATGGACCGAATATGAAGCCGTAAAAGAAAATAAAGCCGACATCGATGAACTCCGTCAGGCACTCGAAGATGCCGTACACCGCCAGCTGATGTCGGATGTACCTTACGGCGTACTCCTTTCGGGCGGGCTCGACTCTTCCGTTATCTCGGCCATTGCCAAAAAATATGCCGGCAAACGGATTGAAACCGATAATGAGCAGGAAGCCTGGTGGCCCCAGCTCCACTCCTTTGCCGTTGGTCTGGCCGGTTCGCCCGACCTATCGGCTGCTAAAAAAGTTGCCGACCATATTGGCACCATCCATCACGAAATCCACTTCACCGTGCAGGAAGGGCTGGATGCCATCCGCGATGTGATTTACCACCTCGAAACCTACGACGTGACCACCGTCAGGGCTTCGACCCCGATGTACCTGATGGCAAGGGTCATCAAATCGATGGGGGTTAAAATGGTCCTCTCGGGCGAAGGGGCCGACGAACTGTTTGGCGGCTATCTCTATTTCCACAAAGCGCCCAACGCGAAAGCTTTTCACGAGGAGACAGTACGCAAACTAAGCAAACTGCACCTTTACGACTGCCTTCGGGCCAATAAATCGCTGGCCGCCTGGGGTGTAGAAGGAAGGGTACCCTTTCTCGACAAAGCATTTATCGATGTAGCCATGCGGTTAAATCCCGAAGAGAAGATGGCCAAAAACGGTCGAATGGAGAAATGGGTGGTCCGCAAGGCTTTCGAAAACTATCTGCCCGAAAGCGTGGTATGGCGTCAAAAAGAGCAGTTCTCCGACGGGGTGGGCTACAACTGGATTGATACCCTGAAACAGCTTACTTCCGAAAAGGTGACCGACGAACAGATGGCCAATGCCAAATTCAGATACCCCATCAATACCCCTATGTCGAAAGAGGAATATTTCTACCGTTCTATCTTTGCCGAACACTTCCCTTCCGACACCGCCGCGCAATGCGTACCGTCGGTACCATCGATTGCCTGCTCGACCCCCGAAGCATTGGCCTCGATGCTTCGTTCCGCAACAACGCCGACCCTTCGGGCCGTTCGGTCAAATCGGTCCATCAAAATGCCAACAGTTAATTTCTATTTAACAGTATTAACATCCTGATTGGAGAATTATCCGGCAGCAAGGTTGCCAAAGGAACAGGGAGTGCAGCGAAATGGCAATAAAATGCACCACTGAGAACCATTATCCCTTATTATACAAGCGCTCCGACTTTCCCGGGGCGCTTCCTTTTTGCATCGCTTCTACCATTCAGGCTACGTAATTTGATGCCGAATGGCGTTGAACCTATTGCATTGTTCATTGTTTATTCAATAAAACATTTATTTGACCCTAATTCAATTCAAACAACAGTATCAACTTAAATGATGCGATGATGAAAAAAGCAGTGATGTTACTGATACTCCTAATCACGGTTTCGGCCTATGCCCAGAAAAAGCAGAACGATTTTGACCTGTTCCGCGACAAAGCCAACTCGCTGGCCGGGAAAGATGCCCAATTTTTTAAAGAACATTTGTCACGTCAATTCGATACCCGTATTGGCGACCTCGATAACCTCTTCCCAAAATTTAACCGTAACTGGGGCGATCTGGCTATCGCGCTTGAGTTACGCCGCATTACCCATAAACCCATCTCGGACATCGCCGATGCATTCGGACAGAAGAAAGGGTGGGGAAATATAGCGAGGGAGCTGGGCATAAAACCAGGCAGCCCCGAATTCAAACGGATGAAAGATTTTATGGATGGCTACGAAAACAACTGGAAAACGGAGTGGGACAAAAAAGGAAAGGGCAGCAATGACCCGCACGGCAAAGGTCACGACAAAAACAAGGGTCACGGGAAAAAATAACCGCACTACCCGTCAACCGCTGCAAACGGATAGGCACTCGCCCCTTCCCGGTTTTTTTTGGGCTATCGCTTGGTATGGCGACCATCGTGCCGGCCAATGGGCCGCTTCGAACAAACAAACAAACAACATTTAGCCAACATGGCCAAAAAACACAATATAACAATCGTTCGACACGGCAACAACGCCTGATCAACTCCGCATCAACTCCGCATCAACTCCGCATTAACTCCGCATTAACTCCCCTTTGGGTCCATTTGGCAGGCCGTATCAGCGGGGATATGAAGCCCGTGTCTCTGGTGCGGAAACGGGTCAAAGAAAAAGTAGATTAATGGTCACCCGACTCGGTGACACCACAAATACTCTGAGATTCGGATATTCGAAAGTTTACTTCCCCAAACGGAAACCAAAAATCGATTTGGAAGCAGGCAACGAAGGCAAATCTTTGTTTACAAAGCGGACATCGCCCACCGAATAGAAGGCATTGGGATTGTGCTGACGGATAATGCCGACCACTTTAGCCATTTCGGCACGGTTGACAATGCTGTAAATCACACTCACCCACCGTCCGCTGGCTCCTCCTTCGGCATTGTGATGGGTAATGCCATAGCCGGCCTCTTTCAACGCCTCGATTAATTTGGTAGGATCCTTGCGGGTGATAATCTGCAACTGGACAATCCCGACCGCCAGTTTCTCTTCGAGCCATATCCCGATATAATTTCCGGTAGCAAACCCTGCGGCATAAAAGATATAGCACACCGGATTGTCGAGGTTCTGCATAATGCGACTGATGGCAATAATCCAGATAAGCACTTCGAAAAAGCCCAACAATGGGGCAAGGCGACGCTGGCCCCGCGATACCATAATAATACGTATCGTACCGATGGTTACATCGCAGATGCGCGCCAGAAAAATCAGCAAGGGCAGCACAACAAAATCGAACCATTCAAACCCGTAGGCAGTAAACATCTCCATAACATATTGATTAAAGGCTTTGCAGCCGGTTATTTTGCCGGATTGGACTCCAGTATCTTAAACAAATCTTCGGGGACAATATCTTCTTTTATTTTACCATTCTCGGTTATCGATATCCGGCCGGTCTCTTCACTAACCACAATGGTGAAAGCATCGGTCTGTTCGGTAATGCCGATGGCTGCACGGTGGCGTAGCCCCAATGCCGGGGCAATCTCCTGGTTTTGGGATACTGGCAGGATGCAACGGGCTGCACGGATACGGTTGGTACCGATAATCACGGCCCCGTCGTGCAGCGGGGCATTTTTGAAAAAGATGCTTTTCAATAACTCTGCCGACAGTTCGGCATCGAGCAGTTCGCCGGTCTGCACATATTCTTTCAACTCGTTACCCCTTGTTATCACGATCAGTGCGCCGGTTTTCGATTTCGACATGGCCTGACACGACTCGACAATGGCATATAACCCCGATTCGGTAACGGCATTGTTGTAGGGCCCCGAGAAGAGGTTCTCGATGGTAATCTTTTTATTGTTACGGTAACGGTTGCCCAACATCAGCAGAAATTTACGCACCTCCTGCTGGAAGACGATGATAATGGCGATAACCCCGACCCCGAAAAGCTGTCCGAGAATAGAGCCCAGTAACTCCATTTTAAGCGCCCGAACCACCAGCCAGACAACAAACACAATAAATATTCCAAGAAAAATGCTGTAGGTAACGGTGCCGCGCACCAGCAGGTACAACTCGTACATGATAATGGCCACCACAAGGATGTCTATCAGATCGAGCAGGCGGATATGGATAAAAAGATCAATCATAGGCAAGATGCTTTAGTTTTGGCTACCAGTTGTATCGCATGCACAGCTTCTTTTACATCGTGCACACGCAGGATATCAGCACCGCCCATCAGGGCAAGCGTATGGAGTACGCTGGTGCCGTTCAGCGCATCGCCGGCCGTGATATTCAGCGTACGCCAAATCATCGATTTGCGCGAAAGGCCCGCCAGCAGAGGCAGCTCAAACAGGTTGAAAGCATCGAGCCGGTTGAGCAGTTCAAAATTATGTGCGCTATTCTTGCCGAAGCCAAATCCAGGATCGATGATGATATCATTTACCCCCAGTAGTTTAAGTTGATCGACTTTGGCCGAAAGCGACAGGATAACCTCTTGGGTAACATCGTTGTAATGCGGGTTTTGTTGCATGGTAGCCGGCGTACCCTGAATGTGCATTAAAATATAGGGAAGCCTGAGCCGGGCAACCGTGGCAAACATCTGGCCATCCATTGTTCCGCCCGATATATCGTTGACAATAAAGTCGCCTGCTGCATCGTACAGTTTTTCCACCACATCCGACCGGAAGCTATCGACCGAAAGCGCTACACCCGGAAATTCTTTCCGAATACGAATGACAGCAGGCAGCAGCCGCTTCAACTCTTCGGCAGCATCGACCGCTTCGGCACCCGGACGGGTAGAGTAACCACCAATATCGATGACAGAACCGCCCTGTTCCACAATTTCACGAGCCCTATCCACCATCTCCGCTTCGGTAAGATAGCGCCCGCCATCGTAAAACGAGTCGGGGGTGACGTTCAGGATGCCCATCACCTGCGGAGAAGCCAGCGAAATCAGCTCCCCACCCAGGTTGATGGTCGAACGTTTGTTATAGAATTTCTTGCCGTTGTCCTGAAAAAGCATAGATTGTAGATAAATCGGGGTGCAATGTTTCGAACGGCAAGATATTGTATTTCAAATAATAATTGCATTATCTGGCACAATAACCTTACCTGTTATCCACAAAAGTAAGCATAAATATCAGATCCGTTTCGCAAAAATTCATACTTTTAAACTTCAATTTTATTGATTTATGTCAAAAACAAACGAACAATTCGACCGCATCATTGCCATTTGTCACGAGCTGTTTATCAAGAAGATGATAGATTACGGAACGGCCTGGCGCATTTTGCGCACCACATCGATGACCGACCAGATATATATTAAAGCACAGCGGATCAGGTGTATCGAAGAAAAAGGAACTTCGAAGATCGACGAAGATGCCCGCAGCGAATATATTGGCATTATCAACTACTGTTCGATGGCGCTGATACAGTTGGAACTGGGCCCTTCGGAAGAGGAACTCGAGGCCGGCACCACTGAAAAGATGTATCTTGAGAACCTCAACAAGGCCAAATCGCTGATGCTCGATAAGAATCACGACTACGGCGAAGCATGGCGGCAAATGCGTATCAGTTCGTACACCGACCTGATCCTGATGAAGCTAAAACGGATCAGGCAAATCGAAGATAAGCACGGCAAAACACTGGTCTCGGAAGGGATTGATGCCAACTATCTCGACATGATCAATTATGCCGTCTTTGCCCTGATAAAAATCGAATTTGAATAGGTTATGATGAAATATTGTCTCGCCCTCTCGCGCTGGATTGTCGGAGCCGTGTTTATCTTCTCCGGTTTTGTCAAGGGAATAGACCCATGGGGTTTTCAGTACAAAATCACCGATTACCTCCATGCCTTTGGCTGGGACAGCCTGGCCTGGGCAGCCATGCCTGCCTCTTTTCTGCTCCCTTTTGCCGAATTTATCATTGGTGTCGGGTTGCTTTTTAGCGTTTTGCCGCGAATGGCTTCGCTGCTGGCACTGTTGTTTATGGCCTATTTCACCCCCCTGACCCTCTATCTGGCCATCAAAAATCCGGTTACCGACTGCGGCTGCTTTGGCGATGCCCTGATCATCACCAACTGGCAGACCTTCTACAAAAATGTGGTGCTTATTGTTTTGGCTATCGTTCTGTTTGTTTTTCGCAAGAAGCTCACGCCACTGTTCCCGGCCAAAATCGGGCAAGCAGGTGCTGCGCTTTTCACGTTCGCCTATGTGGTACTGGTTTTCTGGTCGTACCGCCACGAGCCGATAATCGATTTTCGCCCTTACAAAGTGGGCGTAAATATTCCCGAAGCGATGAAAATACCGGAAGGGGCGCCGACCGATCTCTATTCGCACTCTTTCTTCTATAAGAACCTCACCACCAACGAGGTGAAACAATTTACCGAAACCGATTATCCGTGGCAGGATACCCTGAACTGGAAATTTGAGTCGATGGGCGAGCCAATACTGGTATCGAAAGGCTATACCCCGCCCATTCACGACTTTTTCATCCAGATGGAAGATGGTACCGATGTGAAAGATTTCTTTTTCGACGATCCGAAGTTCACCTTTATACTGGTCGCTTACAATCTCGAAAAATCATCAGCCAAAAAACAACAGCAAATCAACGAGTTGGCCAATAAAGCTAAAAATGCAGGGATGAATTTTATCTGTTTGACCTCGTCAACCGGAACAACGCTTGAAAATTTCAAACAGCAACACCATCCACCGTACGATTTTCTGTTTGGCGACGAGATTACGCTGAAGACCATCATCCGCTCCAATCCGGGACTGTTGCTGACCCAAAAAGGAACCATTCTGGCCAAGTGGCACTACAACGATATTCCTGAAATTGAAGCCGTGCAAAAAAAATATACCTTTCAGTTGACCGAATAGTGAAATCGGAGTACCAATCAGCCGGACAAACGATTGATTTTTGACTGAATTGGTTAACTTTGCGACTGAATTTCTGAGATGATTATTTACCAATCAAACTTTTAAAAATAAGAAGATAATGAGAAAGAAAATTGTTGCCGGAAACTGGAAATGCAACACAACACTTGCCGAAGGTGTTGAACTGGCAAAAGCAGTTAATCAGGCTGTTGCCGAAAAAGGGGCCAAAGATGTAGTCGTTGTCCTGGGTGTTCCTTTCACACACCTCACCAGCGTAGTGGCTGCCGTCGACACCAACCGCATCGATGTATCGGCGCAAAACTGTGCAGCTGAAGCCAAAGGAGCCTTCACCGGCGAAGTATCGGCGGCGATGGTAAAATCGACCGGGGCTACCTATGTGATTCTTGGCCACTCCGAGCGTCGTGAATACTACAACGAAACCAGCGAAATCCTCAACAAAAAAGTGGCATTAACATTGGCCAACGGACTCACGCCCATCTACTGCTGCGGCGAAGCGCTTGCCATCCGCGAAGCCGGTACCCAGAACGAGTTTGTCAAGCAACAACTCGACGAAACCATTTTCAATCTTTCGGCAGAAGATTTCAGCAAACTGGCCATTGCTTACGAACCCATCTGGGCCATCGGAACCGGTAAAACGGCCACCTCGCAGCAAGCCCAGGATATGCTTGCCTTTATTCGCGGATTGATTGCCGACAAATTTGGTAAAGCGGTTGCCGAAGCCACTTCTATCCTCTACGGAGGTTCATGCAACGCAGCCAATGCCAACGAGTTGTTCAGTCAGCCCGATATCGACGGCGGACTAATCGGCGGCGCTTCCTTGAAAGCCGACGATTTCCTCGCCATCATCAATGCCTATTAATTGGTTTTCGGAAGGTCACTTCCAAAGCAATTCTACTGATACCGAAGTGGGTGAAGCTTTTCACCCACTTTTTTGTTTTCGATAGCCGATTTTGTTATCTTACATCGATTATTGACAAACTGTAAATACGATGCCTTTTCAAAGGAAAGCAATATGTATTGGCCTGATTTTTATACTCTTTTCGGGGAATGCCCTTGCCCATAATTTGAAAGGGACCATCAAAAACCGTTCGGGCGAACCTATTCCTTACGCTACAGTTTATGTCAAAGAGGTTTCGTTGGGCACCACAACCAATATCGACGGCGAATTTGAACTGGAACTGCCCAATGCCACTTTTACCATCAATTTCAGAAGCTTAGGTTACATACCCAAAACGGAGGCCATTCAGTTGGGCAATCAGGTAAAAACCATGAATATCGTTTTGGAGGAGCAGGTTCAGCAAATCCAGGAGGTGAAGATTACCGGCAGCGGTGAAGATCCGGCCAACGCCGTTATCCGCAAAGTGATTGCCCTTTCATACGTTCACCTCAACCAAATCAACACTTACCTTGCCGATGTTTACATTCGCGGAACCGTAAAGTTCGAAAGCATTCCGTCAATTATCCGGAACCAGCTAAAAAAGAGAAATATCAATATCAAGGCCGGCGATGTACTGGTGAATGAAACCATGAGCCAGATCCATTTTAAGGCACCCGATAAATACGACCAGCACATCAAATCGATCAACTCCACATTTCCCGACGAAGTCGATTTCCGGATGGACGATTTTCTCGGCTCCAGCCTCTATCAGGACAATATCGATATCTACTTTTCGCCGTTAGGCAAAAATGCCTTCTCGTATTACAACTATATTTACGAAGGGTTCGACTACGACGGGCAATACACCGTAAACAAGATCCGGGTCAAACCAAAACGGGGCGGCAAGCAGTTTTTCGATGGCTACCTCTATATTATCGAGAACCTCTGGTGCTTGCACCGTGCCGACCTGAATTTCGATACCCCTTTCGGCAAAGTGAATGTACGACAGGTGTACGACGAGGTGCGGCCGCAGGTGTGGCTCCCGGTAGGCTATAACTATTCATTCAACGGTGGAATGATTGGATTGAAAGCCAATGCCAAATTTGGGGCTTCTGTTCAGTACAACAATCTGGAGCTCAACAAACAGGTACTCGCAATGGCCAACTATCCGGCTGCCCGTGAAACCGAACAAAGTGTCGGGCAACCTCAACCCGCCCGACAGCCAGTGTCGAAATCGTCAAGTAAAAGAAGCAGTAAAATCAATGAACTGCTTGAAAAAGACAAACTGAACAACCAGGAGATGGGCAAACTGTCGCGAATGATGGCCAAAAAAGATGCAGAAAGCAAGCCCGATACAGCCCGGACATTAGAGGTGAAAGATAACCTTCAGGTGAAAGTCGACAGCGATGCCCGAAAAAGAGATACAGCCTACTGGCAGCAAATCAGGCCAATACCGCTTTCGGAAGAGGAATTGAAAAGTTTCCAAAAACGAGACTCGATACAAGTGGTCAAAAAAGCATTGATGGCACAGGATTCGAATGCGCTAAAGGTACACAAACGAAACTACGGCTTCTTTAACCCGCTGTTCTTTGGAACCCGTCGCACATTGAATGATTCCACATGGCAATTCAGCTATTCGGGGTTAATCAATATCAGCAAAATCAGCTTCAATGCCGTTGACGGATTGCTTGTCAATCAGGAAGCAAGTTTCAGTAAAACATTTGCACCGGGCCGTTCACTCCGGCTTATTCCACAAGCCGCTTATGCTTTTCATCGAAAAAGCCTGATGGTCGGCGGAGTAGTTGCCCTGAGCTATGCCCCTGAGAAACGGGGGATCCTGCAATTATCCGGCGGTAAATATGGGTTCGACTTCAAAAGCGAACCTCAGCAGTTAAACCCCTTTGTCAACTCAATCGCCACCCTCTTTTTCAAAGAAAACTACGCCCGCTATTACGAAAGCCGTCAAATCAAAATTGAAAATCAGATCGATATCGCAAACGGAGTGGTACTTACTGCCGGATTGGGCTGGAGAGATTTGCGCCGTCTGGAAAACTCGACCCACTTCTCATTCTATCAGAAAGACGATCTGTTTCCCGAGAATCGACCAGAGAATCCGGAACTGACTGATAAACATATCAACAATCAGATTAGCAGTACACTGAGTATCAAAATTGAATATACGCCGAGGTATTTCTACCGGATGAAAGAGGGTGTCAAAGAGATGGTCAATTCTAAATATCCCACCTTCTATATTCAATATCGAAAGGGCATTCCCGATCTTTTTTCTTCGGTCAGCGATTACGACTACCTTGGCGGAGGGTTCACTTACGGGTATAAACTGTATACCTCATCGACCCTCTCGGCCGAACTGCACGGAGGCTGGTTCCCCAACAACCGTCAGGTTCACTTCTCGGAGTTCGAACATGCCCCTACCCAGCCCAGTCCGGTGATGCTGAAGGAATATCGCAACACCTTTTACAATGCCGGTTACTACCGTTTATCGACATCCGATCGCTTCGTCAGGGGACACCTCTCGTACAAAGCGCCCTATATTATCTTGAAATATCTGCCCGTTCTGCGCAACACGCTTTGGCGCGAAATGATTTGGGCCGGTTATTATGGTTCTCCGGCCAACCCCAATCATATCGAAGTGGGTTACAAACTGCTGGAAGTTTTTCTTTCGGCCAATATCGGCGTATATGCCGGCTGGGACGACGGACGGTTCAATGGTGTAGGCTTTAACCTGTCGTTTATGATTTCCAATCAATAAAAACACGATCATGGAATACCTGAAACTTATTTGCCGTCTGGCACCCGACAACGAAATCAACCGTGAACTGCTGACAGCCGATTTGGGAAATGCCGGGTTCGAAAGTTTTACCGAAACCGACACCGAACTCGAAGCATATATCCCTTCGAAAGATTTTAAGCCAGAAATCCTTACTGACGAGATATTTACAGCCGGTCCGTTTTATACGTTCACCTACACTACCGAATTGATTGCCGACCAGAACTGGAACGAGGTGTGGGAAAAGAACTATTTCGAACCGCTGCTGATTGAAGAAAAATGCCTGATAAGGGCACCTTTCCATCGCGAATACCCTACTGCCGACTACGAGATTATTATTGAACCCAAAATGGCATTCGGAACCGGAAACCATGAAACGACCTGGCTGATGGTTTCAGCAATTCTGCAACAAGATATAGCTGGAAAGCAGGTTCTCGATATGGGTTGCGGTACCGGAATCCTGGGGATTCTGGCTTCGATGCGCGGTGCGGCATCAGTTACCGGAATCGATATTGACGAGTGGGCCTATAACAACACCATCGAAAATGCGGCACTCAACCAAATCACCAATCTGAATGCCCAACTGGGCGACGCTTCACTCATCCCCGGACTTCAATTCGATTTGATTTATGCCAATATTCAGCGAAATATCTTGTTGCAGGATATGAAAACCTACGCCACGGCGCTGAAAACGGAGGGTGAAATTTGGGTAAGCGGTTTTTACAGTGAAGATTTACCGGCTATCAGCGAAGAAGCTGCCCGGTGCGGACTGAAATACGCCACTCACCGGCTGCGGGCTAACTGGTGTGCAGCACGGTTTGACAAACGTTAGCCATCACAGTGATATGCCAATAGTGAATGGTGAACGAAAAACCGTGAATCGTCAAACAGCTCCCCTTTTCCCCAATTCGACCACTTCAAGATCTTTTATCACGCCATTGTCGAGTGTAAAGCGTACCACAGTGCGAACCAGGTGAAAACCATGTACGCCGGCCGCTCCCGGGTTGATATGCAGCAATTGATATTTCTCGTCCCAAATCACTTTCAGGATATGAGAGTGGCCTGCAATAAACAGGTTTGGCCGATGTTGCAGGATAAGCTTTCGGGCTGCGGGTTCGTACTTTCCCGGATAACCTCCGATATGGGTCATCACCACAGGAACACCATCGGATGTAAAACATTGATTTTGCGGAAATTCCGCTCGTAAAAGGTAATTGTCGATATTGCCGTAAACCGCCCGTAACGGTTTCAACGACGAGAGTTTATCGGTAACGCTGATATCACCGATATCGCCCGCATGCCATATTTCATCGCAGCTTTCGAGTACATGCAGCAGGGCATCGTCAACAAAATTATGGGTATCAGACAGCAACCCGATTCGGGTCATATGTGTATATGATATTAAATACCCGGGGCGACAACCTTATTACAGTTATCGCCCCTGATGTTATTATAAGCCTTTCAGTTTGTCGGCCATCGCATTGGCCAGATTGATGCAGAGATCGTATTTCTCCGGTTTCATTGCCCCTTTTTCCTCAACCGGCTCATAAACCATCTCCCACTTCATGGTTTCGGCAAACTTTTTCAGGTTGCTAACCCCGCCACCGTTCCACAGGAAATTTCCAAAGATGCCGAGATAATGGTCTTTAACGCCCATGTGTTCGATGGTCGACAGCAGAATTTCGACATTGGGAAAAAGCGAATTGTTGTAGGCACAACTGCCCACAATAAAACCTTTGTATTTGAAAATATCGTTGATGATATAGGATGGGTGGGTTTTCGACGAATCGTAGACCCTGATATTTTTGATGCCCCTTTCGCTCAACTGACGGGCAATCACTTCGGCCATCTGCTGAGTGTGCCCGTACATCGAGCCATAGACAATCACCACACCTTCATCGAAAGTATAGGTACTCCATTTGTTGTAACGATCGAGAATCCAGCTTAGATTGGTTCGCCAGATGGGACCGTGAGTTGCAGCTATCATCTTAATTTCAATGCCGGCCAGTTTCTTAATTGCCCGCTGCGTGTGCGCACAATATTTCCCTACGATATTGGTGAAATAACGCATGGAATCGATTTCGTAAAAATCAAGGTTGATTTCGTCGTCAAAAATACCGCCATCCAATGTCCCGTAGCTTCCAAAGGCATCGCCCGAGAAAAGAATCTTGTGGGTCTCATCGTAAGTCACCATGGTTTCGGGCCAGTGTACCATCGGAATAGTCTGGAACTGCAATTTGACCTTTCCCAAATCAAGAATTGAATTGTCATACACCTCCAGGACATGATCGGGCGAAAAGCCCAGGTTCTCGACAAAGCCGAATGTCTTTTTGTTGCCAATCAGCGTAATATTGGGATACCGGGCTGCAATGGCACGCAAAGCTCCGGAGTGGTCGGGTTCCATATGATTGATAATCAGGTAATCAATCGGACGATCGCCTATAATTGCCTGAATACGTTCAAGATAATCTTCAATAAATTGACGCTCGACCGTATCGACCAGTGCAATTTTGTCGTCGTGAATCAAATAAGAGTTGTAAGAAACGCCGTTGGGAATAGGCCAGATATTCTCGAAAAGATGGGTCCGGCGGTCGTTAAAACCCAAATAATAAATATTGTCGGCAAGTTTAATCTGATGGTGCATTGATTTCAATCTGAATGTTAATACAATATGGCCACAAAGGTAATAATTTATCCCTTTAAGGAATGATTTCAATTTTATATAAATGTTAAACGGATGGGAAACAATCGGGCGCAAATGTTTAGTTTTGCGGTACAAATTTTGGTCGAAAAATGGGTTTACAAAAAGAGAGCCGTCCGTTGATGTTTCCTAAAATTGGCCGTTGGGGCATTATCGTTGTTGCATTTGTGATAATATACGCCGGAACAAAAGGGTTTCAGTTTTATCTGGCACTTTACAAACCTAGCGTTGTTAAAACCGGTGTAATTTATATTCGTGAAAACGACACCTTCGAACAGGTATCGGCCACACTCGAAAAGGAGGGCTATCTGGCCAATCCCAAAACGTTTGCCATTACGGCCCAATTCAAAAAATACAATTCAGCCGTCAGGCCGGGAGCTTATAAAATCATCCAAAACTGGAATAACACCCAACTTGTGAATACGCTACGGTCGGGCGCACAAACTCCGGTAAATGTGACTTTTAACAATATCCGGCAGAAGGAAAGTCTGGCCGGCAGGCTTGGAAAAAGTTTAATGGCCGACTCGCTTGCCTTTTTATCGATGCTGAACAACGATTCGCTGATAGCCGCTTATGGCTTTACGCGCGAAACATTTCCGGCCCTCTTTATTCCGAATAGCTACCAATTTTACTGGACAACCACACCGTTGAAGTTTGCCGAACGGATGAAGCAGGAATACGATAAATTCTGGAACGAAAGTCGAAAAGCCAAAGCAGCCCGGCTTGGTTTCACACCGGTGCAGGTGGCAACACTGGCTTCAATTGTTCAGGAGGAGAGCAATAAAAACGACGAAAAACCAACGATTGCAGGGGTATATATCAATAGGCTTCGCAATAAATGGCCGTTGCAGGCCGACCCAACCATTAAATTCGCGCTGGGCGACTTCACGATAAAACGAATCCTAAACGAACAGCTTACGACAGATTCACCTTACAACACCTATAAAAACATTGGATTGCCTCCGGGGCCCATTAACTTTCCTGAAATTTCGAGCCTCGAAGCCGTGCTGAATGCTCCGCCGCATAACTACTTTTATTTCTGTGCCAAAGAAGATTTTTCGGGCTATCACAATTTTGCAACTTCCCTGTCGCAACACAATGCCAACGCGCGCAAATACCAGGCTGAACTCAACCGAAGAAAGATATTTAAGTAGCAAGGCCAATGATATTTACTTCGCGCTCGAGCCGGATATCAAATCGACTAAAAACGTCGTGAACAATCATCTCGGAGAGGTCGTAAATTTCTTTTCCCGAAGCATTGCCTTTGTTTATGAGCACCAACGCCTGTTTGTCGTGAACGGCAGCCTGCCCCACGCTCCGTCCTTTCCAGCCACACTGTTCGATCAACCAACCGGCAGCCACTTTTACCATTTGATTGGTGGCGGGATAGAGCGGCACTTCAGGGTATCGTTTCCTGAGAAGTTCAGCAGAGTCGGTACGAATCACTGGATTTTTAAAGAAACTGCCGGCATTGCCACATTGCGCCGGATCAGGAAGTTTCGATTCCCGGGTTGAGATTACCGCACGTCGGATATTGGACAGGCTAACCTCACCGAATTTATCGGCTTCGGTTTTCAGGGCACCATAGCCCAGGTTAAACTGCGGGATCTTTTGCAATCGAAAAACAACTGAGGTGACCAGAAAGCGGTTCAGCATTGACTGTTTAAAAATACTGTCGCGGTAGCCAAACAAACAATCAGCTTTAGTGAACCTTAGCAGAGAAAGCGTTTGTAAATCGATACCGTAAACTTCCGAAATCACCGATTCGGCTTCAACCCCGTAGGCCCCGATATTTTGCACCGGCGAAGCACCCACCGTTCCGGGGATAAGCGAGAGGTTCTCCACTCCTCCCCAACCATTTTCGACACACCAGGCCACAAAATTGTCCCATACAACCCCTGCACCTGCTTCAATGTCAATGGTCGTTTCAGTCTGGCCTGTCACCTCAATACCCTTCATTTGCGGCAAAATAACCAGTCCGTCAAAATCGTTGACAAAAAGCAAATTGCTTCCTCCGCCAACAATCAGTTTCGATGGGAGCTGAGCCAACTCTGGATACAACGAACAAAATTCAACCCAGTCGGCGGCCGATTCAAGGGTTAGAAAATATCGGGCAGAAGCAGTAATGCCAAAGGTGTTATGGAGGAACAGAGGGTGATTTTCGGTAAGAGAAAACATGGTTCATTACAATTTACGATGACAAATTACGACCGTCCCGGTGTTCTTTTCCCGGTAATAGCATCGCCAAACGGATACATTCAAAGCGGTTATCCATCGAGCAAAGCTTCAAAATCAATCTCTTCGTTATCGATTGCCGCTTCGGTAATCTTATGGTTTTCGCAAATTAATTTACGGGCCGGGAATTGCTGGATCATCATATAGTCGTGGGTGGCCATCACAATGGTTTTTCCTTCACGGTTGATTTCCACAAGCAGCCTCATCAATGCTTCGGAGGTCTCGGGATCGAGATTTCCGGTAGGTTCATCGGCCAGAATGATCTCCGGGTTATTCAGCAGCGCGCGGGCAATCACTACCCGTTGTTGCTCCCCTCCCGAAAGCCGGTGCGGCATTTTAGAAGCCGAACCATTCATATCGACCAGCGAAAGGACTTCGCCGATACGTTCCTTGATGGCTTTTTCCTGGTACCAGCCGGTCGCTTTCAGGACAAATTCGAGATTTTGATAAACGGTGCGGTCGGTAAGCAACTGAAAATCCTGAAAAACAATTCCCAGTTTACGACGCAAAAAGGGAACCTCTTTGGGCTTAATTTTCTCCAACTGGAATCCGGCAACAATGCCTTTTCCGCTTTCGAGGGGCAACTCGTTGTAAAAAGTTTTCAACAAGCTCGATTTTCCACTGCCAACTTTGCCTATAACGTAAAGAAATTCACCTTTATTTATAGTCAAATCAACGTTTTCGAGCACGAGTACCTCCCGTTGATAAATATCGGCCTTTTTTAGTTCGATGATTGGTTCCACGTTGAGCAAAGTTTTGATAAAATTCTATTTTTGTAAAAACCCATTCCCGACAAAGCTAAGGTTTTTGTTTGTTCGATTAAAATGTTTGGACAGGGTTGAAAGATTTTTATACCGGAATTTATAACAAATCCGTAAGGATCATGACAATAAAACAATCCAATCGACTAAAATTGAAGACATTATTGGCAGCCATGCTCTTCTCTCTGCCAGTTTTTGCCCAACATCTTGTAAAACCGACCGAAACAGGTGAGGTTTTCAGAAGTGGTGTCGAGCTGTTTCAGGCTGAAAAATACGGTTCGGCAATGCACCAGTTTGAGAAGGTGATGGCCAACTGTAGCCCCCAATCGGCTTTTTATGTCGAATCGGCCTACTACATTGCTGTTTGCCATCTCGAAAGTGGAAATGTAAATGGTCGTCAGGAGTTAGAGAATTTCATTGCCGAATACCCGCAATCGGCACAGATGAACGGCGCAAGGTTCCGTTTGGCCAATTCCGATTTTAAATTAACCCGCTACAAACAGGCACTGAAAGGGTATGAGTCAGTCGACCGTTATTCGCTTTCGCCCCAAGAGCGCGAGACCTTTTACTTTAATGCCGGTTATTGCTACCTCGAAACAGAAGATTTGTCCAAGGCCAAAAATTATTTTAACGAGCTGCGAGGCAAACCTGGCCCGTTAAGTCAGGCATCGGGCTACTACCGGGGCCATATTAATTATCTCGAAGGTAATTACGATGCCGCTTTAGCGGAATTTGATGAATTGGAAAATGTGCCCCAATACGAACCGATTATCCCTTATTACAAGGCACAGATAGCTTTTATTAGAGAAGAGTACAGTGTAGTAACCACCACCGCACCATCACTTTTTGCATCTGCCCCTAACGAACGGAAGGTGGAACTGGCCAAAATAATTGCCGTTTCGTACTATCGGCAACAGCAATATGGCGAAGCCATTCCATATATCGATATCTATACCAAAAGCAATGAAGTTACGCCTCAGGAATATTATGTTGCAGCGTTCTGTTACGAAAAGAAAGGCGAAGCCAACAAAGCAATAATCTGGTACGAGAAAGCTGTTGGCGGGAAAGATGCCGTGGCTCAGAATGCCTATTATCAGTTGGCCGGGCTCTACATGAAAAAGGGAGAAAAACAGCGCGGGATGTTGGCTTTCAGATATGCTTCCGAAATGGATTTCGACCCAAAAATCAAGGAAGATGCCATGTTCCAGTATGCCAAATCCACTTACGAACTCGACTATTCCCCATTCAACGAAGCCATTAAGGCATTCGATAGATATATCAGCGAATACCCCGACTCGCAAAAGAACGATCAAGCCTACGACTATCTGGTCAAAGTGTTTATGACCACCAGAAACTACAAGGATGCACTGGCTTCGCTGGATAAAATCAAAGTCAAAAGTCCGCAAATTAAAAAGGCTTACCAACGTGTGGCACTTTACAGGGGTATGGAACTTTTCCGTGATTTGAATTTCAAAGAGGCCATTGCCATGTTTAACAAATCGCTCGAATTCGGACAGTCGGACAGTCAGTTGAAGGCACAGGCTTACTACTGGCGCGGCGAATCGCTCTATCGTTTGGGCAAACCCGACGAAGCCATTGTCGATTACCGCAGTTTTCAGTCGATTCCCGGGGCCAACCGTACCAAAGAGTTTGCCACTTCGAATTACAATATCGGCTATATTCTTTTCAACAAAGATCTGACTGCCGATGCAGCGCCCTATTTCCAGAAATATCTGACTGCCGGAAAGGGCAAATCGCCGCAAATGATTTCGGACGCATGGAACCGTCTGGGCGACTGCCGTTTTGCCGAACGCGATTTTAAAGGGGCTGTCGATGCCTACGAAAATGCTTATACCGCCGGCAATTCGGAAGCCGATTATGCCCTTTTCCAGAAAGCCTTTGCTTCAGGGTTGTTGCAAGAACATCAAAAGAAAATCGGCGATTTGGCTACCTTGATGAGCCGTTTCCCTCAATCGCCTTATGGCGATGACGCAAAGTACGAAACCGGCAGGGCTTACGAAAGATTGAAAGACGACAATAAAGCCATCAGCAGTTACAAATCATTGCTGACCCAATACCCCGAAAGTTCGCTCCGCCCGAAAGCATTGCTTCAACTGGGCCTTATTGCCTATAACCGCAATAACTTTGACGAGTCGATTGGCTACTACAAAGAGGTGGCCGAAAAATATCCTGACAGTCCGGAAGCCAAAGGAGCCCTTACCGGGATTAAAAATAACTATCTCGAAAGCAACAATGTTGACGAATACATTTCGTATACCAAAACATTAGGCAAATCGGCTACCCCAACTGTGAGCGAGCAAGATTCGCTCACCTATCAGTCGGCTGAAAAACTGTTTATGGCTGGCGATTCAAAAGCCAAACAACAGTTGGAAAAATATCTCGGCAATTTCCCCGAAGGCGGTTTTGCCCTTAATGCCCGTTTTTACAAAGCAGAATGTGAATTCAAGGAAAACAATAAAGCAGCTGCATTGGCCGACTACGATTGGGTATTGGCACAGTCGGAAAATATTTTTACCGAAAATTCACTGCTGCGCGCATCGGAACTAAGTTATCTTACCGGCGATTTCAACAAAGCGCTTGGATATTACGAACGATTGGCCAAATTTTCGGGAAGCAACCAGAATGAACTGATTGCTCTTGCCGGACAGATGCGCTGTCAGTATGAACTCAAGAATTACCAGGCAGTCAGTGCATTGGGATGGAAGATTCGCAGTACAGAGAAAATTCCGCAGGAACTTGACCGTGAAGCCACTTATAAATCGGCAAAAGCCCTGGTTGAACTGAGCGACGGTGCTAAAGCCATCCCTCTTTGGCGTAAACTATCGGCTGATACCAAATCGAAAGAAGGGGCCGAAGCCAAGTACATGATGTGCCAGTACTATTTTGATAGCAACAAACTGAAAGAAGCGGAGAATGAAGTAATGAACTTTATCGATAAAAATACGCCCCATCAGTATTGGCTGGCCAAAAGTTTTATTGTACTGGCCAAAACCTATGAGAAACAAAACGACCTGTTTCAGGCTACCCATACGCTAAAAAGTGTAATCGAAAACTACGAAGTGAAAGACGACGGTATTCTCGACGAGGCTACAGCCTACCTGCAGCAATTGGAAAACAACAGTTCAGCTCAATCCGATAAAAAATGAATCGAATGATAAAAAACAGATATCACTTTTCGCTGGCAATCATACTTGTGTTGGGCTTCAGCCTGACTGCAGCAGGCCAGCGCGATACAACCAAACTCAATCAGGATGTAGAAGTAGTAAAAGCCTATCGTCCATCGGTAGCCAATGCCGAGAAGGTCAACCAACTGCCGGAAATCGACGACACTACACGGTTTACACCCGAATTCAATTATCAAATCAACAGCCGTCCGGTTACATCGGGTTTCGGGGCAACACCGATTTCTGCAGCCAAAATTCAGGGGCAGTCAAAATCGACCCAAGGCTATGGATTATTAAAAGCCGGGATTGGCAATTACTCAACCCCTTACGGCGAACTCTTTTTCAACAAACCAGGTTCGAAGAACGGTACTTTTGGGCTCCATCTGAAGCATCTCTCGTCGCAGGGAAGTGTCAAGCTCGATGCCGGAGAAAAAGTTGATGCCCCGTACAGCCACAGTACAGCCGAAATATTCGGAAGTATCATTCGGCCCAAAGTGACGCTTTCAGCCGATTTGAGCTACAATCGCGATGCCACCCGGTATTACGGTTATCCGACAGAGATTCCGGATGATATTCTGACCCATTCATCGTCTCCTTTTTTTGGCGACAAACAGTGGTACCAAAAAGGACGGCTTAACTTTTCGGTAAAAGATAACGGCGGAAAGGATAGCAAATTAAACTATCACACCGGACTTTTCCTTCAATATTTCGGGGCACTGACCGACCAGAAAGAAAAAAGCGGTGGCGTTTTTGCCAACTTCAGGTATGATGCCAATTTGGTTCAGGCATTCCTCGAAACTTCGTTCGAAAACTATAATACCGATAGCGTAAACTATTATCTGAATTATGGATTGCCACTTACCTCACAAAAGAGAAGCTGGCTGGCAATCAAGCCTTCTGCACAACTAAGCGGCGACAACTGGAAAGTCCGTGTTGGCGTGAACTTCTATTCAGTATTCGACAAAAAGGGCGACAACAATACCAAGATGTTCCCAAAACTCGATCTCGAATTTACGCCTGTCGAAAAAATAATGACCCTTTATGCCGGCCTTGACGGACACCTGCAAAACAACCACCTCTCCGCTATCACAGCTGAAAACCCTTGGGTCAATCCGGCAGTCGATGTTGCTCCGACCGATATGCAGTTGATTGCCTTTGGCGGGATCAAAGGACTTATTACCAATGGTCTCACCTATCGCATTGGCATTAAATACAGCAAGGCCAACGACCAGTATTTCTATGTGATGAAATATTTCGACCCGATGACCTATCTTTTAAACAATCCGGCCAATAGCTATTACGACAACGCCTTTATGGTAACTTACGATAATACCTCCACAGTTGATTTTTCAGGTGAACTGACCTACTCGAAAGGCGATCAGCTTTTTGTTACACTTAGCGGCCATTATTTCAACTACTCAACCGAGCAGCTTGATGTCGCATCGGGGATGCCTCAATTCACGGTCAATGTCACATCGAAGTATCGGCTAACCAACAGGATAACGGCTTTTACCGATATAGACATCACCGGAAAGCGCGAAATGATGGCCGGGGCCTATCTGCCGCCGTGGTCGTCACTGGCACCACCGGCACCATTCTATGTAAAACTCGACCCTTATGTCAATATCAAACTTGGAGCTGATTATCAGTTGATGAACAATTTGAAATTGTTTGGTCGGGTAGACAACCTGCTGAATCAACATTATGACTATTTTCTTGGTTACCGGGCTCAAGGGTTGAGATTGATGGTTGGTGCCGCTCTTCGTTTCTAACATCGGGTTAAAGTATCGTTTGAATCAGCGCTTAAAAAACAAATCAACTATAAATCAGACAAATAATAAAATAACCCCATAATTTAGAGGGTCAAAATAACCGTTTTTTCTTTCTGCAAAACGGGATAATTTACTATATTTGCCTACCTTAAAAAAGCAAACAAATTGATGCCGGCAAAATATTTTTTCTGTATGGCGAGAATATCTCGACATTGAAACTTATCTCGTCGACCATTTAAATTAAGATTCAAATAATGAGCGAATTAGAAAATAAAGCAAACGGTTCTTCCAACTACGGGGCAGACAGTATTCAGGTACTCGAAGGCCTCGAAGCAGTAAGAAAACGTCCGGCCATGTATATTGGCGATGTGAACATCAGAGGGCTACACCATCTGGTTTACGAAGTTGTCGACAACTCTATTGACGAAGCACTTGCCGGCCATTGCAGCGATATTGATGTGATTATCCACGATGACAATTCAATAACGGTAACCGACGATGGTCGTGGTATACCGACCGAACTGCACAGCGGCGAGAATAAATCGGCGCTCGAAGTGGTGCTTACAGTACTTCACGCTGGTGGTAAATTCAACAAAGACAGTTACAAAGTGTCGGGCGGCCTCCACGGAGTCGGGGTATCGTGTGTCAATGCCCTGTCGAGCTATCTGAGAGCTGAGATTCACCGCGACGGGAAAATATGGGAACAGGAATTCGAGAAGGGGGCTCCGCTTGGTGATGTCAAAATCATTGGCGAAACCGACAAGACTGGCACAACGATTTCATTCAAACCCGACGCAACCATCTTTACAACAACCGATTACAAATACGATATACTTTCGGCACGCTTGCGTGAGTTGGCTTTTCTGAATAAGAATATCAGCCTCAATATAACCGACCAACGTCAAAAAGAGGACGATGGCAGCTTTAAGCACGAACTTTTCTTCTCTGAAGCCGGATTGTCGGAGTTTGTTGACTATCTCGATGGAACAAGAGAAAGATTGATTGAGGAAACCATCCATATTTCAACCGAAAAGAACGATGTGCCGGTCGAAATTGCCATGTGTTACAATGCTTCGTTCACCGAAAATGTACACTCTTACGTTAACAATATCAACACGATAGAAGGAGGAACACACCTTACCGGTTTCCGGCGCGGGTTAACACGTACGCTGAAAACTTATGCCGAGCAGAGCGGGATGCTGCAAAAACTGAAATTCGAAATTGCAGGTGACGATTTCCGTGAAGGTTTGACAGCCGTTGTTTCGGTAAAAGTTGCCGAACCGCAGTTCGAAGGCCAGACAAAAACCAAGTTGGGAAACTCTGAAATCAGCGCATCGGTCGATCAGGCTGTCAGCGAAATGTTGGCCAACTATCTTGAAGAACATCCCCGCGAAGCAAAACTAATCGTCAATAAGGTTATTCTGGCAGCAACAGCCCGTCACGCGGCCCGTAAAGCCCGCGAACTGGTGCAGCGCAAAAATGTGTTGACCGGCGGTGGCTTGCCCGGCAAACTGGCCGACTGTTCAGACAAAGACCCTGCACAATGCGAAGTATTCCTTGTCGAGGGAGACTCGGCAGGTGGTACAGCCAAACAAGGTCGCGACCGTCGTTTTCAGGCCATTCTCCCGCTTCGCGGTAAAATTTTGAACGTCGAGAAAGCGATGACACACAAAGTTTTCGAAAGCGAAGAGATCAGAAATATCTACACGGCACTTGGTGTTTCCATTGGCACGGATGAAGATCCGAAAGCGCTGAATATGGAAAAACTTCGTTATCACAAGATTGTAATCATGACCGATGCCGACGTTGACGGTTCGCACATCGCCACCCTGATTATGACTTTCTTTTTCCGTTACATGCACGACTTAATCCTGAACGGATATCTCTACATCGCCACTCCGCCGCTTTACCTCGTCAAAAAAGGAAATCGCGAGCAATATTGCTGGAACGAACAACAGCGTCTTAAATTGATTGAAGAATGGGCCGGGGGGAACGAAAAAAGCGTTCACGTTCAACGGTACAAAGGTTTGGGCGAGATGAACGCCGAGCAGCTTTGGGAAACCACGATGAACCCCGAACAGCGTACATTGCGCCAGGTTTCGATTGAAAATGCTGCCGAAGCCGACCATGTATTTTCGATGCTGATGGGCGATGATGTTCCGCCACGACGGAAATTTATCGAAGACAATGCCACATATGCCAATATTGATGCATAATACAAGAGGCCGGATTTTTCCGGCCTTTTTTTATCTTTAACCGAATCAAATAGAACACCTATGAACATCTGCGTATTTTCGTCATCGAGCAATGCCATTCCTGAAGTCTATTTTAACGAAGCCCGTGATTTGGGCCGTTTGATTGGGCAAAACAACTGGAGTTTGGTCTATGGAGGATCGAATGTCGGGTTGATGCACGCCTGTGCCGATGCCGCACGCTCGTCGGGAGCAAAAACTGTCGGAATCATACCTGAATCAATTCACAGCCGTAATCTGGCATCGCAGCACGACGATGAACAAATTGTAACCCCCAATATGCGCGAACGCAAGTATCTGATGCGTAAACGTTCTGATGCCTTTATTGCACTTCCAGGAGGCTTTGGGACACTCGAAGAAATACTGGAAGTAATAACCCTAAAGCAACTTCACTACCACAACAAAGCCATCGTACTCATCAACACCAATGGCTTTTACGATTTATTGCTGGCCCAGTTCGAACGCTCTTATGAGGAGACATTTGCCAAGGCAGATTACCGCAAGATGTACTTTGTTGCCCGGAATGCCGAACAGGCCATTGGATACATTACCCAATATCAACCCGAAGAACTCGGCGCAAAGTGGTTCGATGTTCCCGGGCCAGCGAAAAGATAGAATTAAGAAGCATATTCGGTAAAATAATATTCATAACAAAATTATTGTTTTACTAACTTATTTAATATAAATTGCACGTAATCAGCAAACAGCCGATAAAACTGAATCAAGATTCCAACTGCAACCAAAAGAAACCGCTGATTTAAATTACTTATGATTAACACAATCCTTTTACTGATTGTAATTTCAGGGCTTATCATCATTCTTTTTTTGATGTTTGTGGTGATGGAACGCAAAAACAAAGCCATTCTTGCGAAGAAAGAAGAAGAGATTAAAGAACAATTTATCAATGAACTAAAGAAGGATTACCAAATAGTTGCAGCCAGAGCAGTTCTTAATGGCGAAGAACAGGAACGGACGCGGATTTCGCGAGAACTTCACGACAGTTTGGGAGGATTACTAACTGCTATGAAAATAGCGCTCTCGGGTATCAAAGAAGAGTGCCCCACCGGCGAGATGAAAGAAAGATTGCAACCAGTTCTTGGGCAACTGAACGACTCTATCCACGAATTGCGCCGGATATCGCACAACCTGATGCCCCCGGCCATCGTTCAATTCGGGCTGAAAGAGGCTTTGAACGACTATTGTATCCAAATGAGCAAGAATAACCGAACCAGTGTCAATTTTATCTTTTACGGCCGCCTTTTCAGGTTCAACAGCTCGATGGAAATTGCGCTGTATCGAATTGCCCAGGAAGCCATCAACAATGCCTTAAAATATAGTAAAGCAACCGAAATTAAGGTACAACTAATACAGGAAGAAGAATGGGTTAACCTAACTATCCAAGACAATGGAACAGGTTTTACCGCCGAAAACCATACTTACAGCGAAACTTCAGGATTAAAAAACATGCGGGCCAGAGCGGAATCGCTCGATGGCCGTTTAGATATTAGCTCCACAATCGGAACCGGAACAGAAGTGATCGTCGATTTTATACTGACGCCAAATCACGAATCAGGAGATTTAACGCGTTAAAACTGTCAAATCGACGCCTATATTCGAAAAAACCGAAAAAGTTAATGCTAAAATTTGTGATAAAATCAAAAATTAGCTTAAATTTATAGGCAAGGTAAATACAAAAATCATGATTAAAATATTGATTGTCGACGACCATCCGGTTGTAGTGGAAGGGTTAAAAAAAGTATTGCAGAACTACGACTGTCAGGCGGCATTTAATGGCAAAGAGGCTCTGGTCGCGGTTTTACAATTTAAACCCGACCTGGTTTTGCTCGACATCAACCTTCCCGACATCAATGGCATTGAGCTTTGCAAGACTTTAACCACACAAAACAAGCGTTTAAAAATATTGGCCATAAGCTATTTTAATCAACGCAGCTATGTTTCAAGAATGATTGAAAACGGTGCAAAAGGTTATATCCTGAAAAATTCGACCGAAGAAGAAATCCGTGACGCTATCACCGATGTTTTATCTGGGAAAGAGCATTACAGCGATGAAATTGTTGATTTGCTGCATAAAAAGAACGCTACCGAAGAAACCTTTCTCACCCGGAGAGAATTGGAAATACTACGGTTGATAGCCGATGGCTTCACCAATAGCAGCATTGCCGAAAAACTCTTTGTCAGTCCGCTAACGGTTGACAGCCACCGAAAAAACCTGATAATGAAACTCGATGCTAAAAATACGGCATCTCTTATCAAAATCGCGCTTAGCCGCGGACTGATCGAATTCAAAGACTGCTAAACCAACGGTTAAACTTTCTTTGCTCGCATCCCTGCATCAGACAATTTGTCAGTTGCATTTAGCTTTTGTAACCGTTAACCTCCACTTCAGCTACAAAAAACAGCCTGATCATTTTAACACCAAACACGCCTATTCTCAATAAAACTGAATCATGGTTAAAATATGTTAATCAGTTGTTACATTATGAGTAGTAATGCATTCTAATAGATAAATTTGTTACAACATGGTACGCAAATTGATATTTGAATAGCGTTAAATTTTAAAGAAAGCAACTATGGAAAGATTTAAGAAAATTGCCTCAGTAATGGCAATTGCCTTTGCCGGAGCCATTATCGCAGTTTTTGTTTATGCAAGGGTAATCCCCAACAGTAAAGAAATTGTAATTAAGGAAAACCAGCCGGTTCAGTTGGCCAGTTATACTTCAGCAATTGCGCCCCTGCCCGACTTGACTGCTGCTGCTGAAAAAAGTGTTCATGCAGTAGTCCATATTACAACAAAAACCAAAAGTTCGGGATATGGAAATGGATATAACAATCCGTTGTTCGATTTCTTCTTTGGCCCACGCGGATATGGGCAGCCTGAACAACCACAGTACAGCATGTCAACCGGATCGGGAGTTATTCTGAGCAGCGACGGATATATTGTGACCAACAACCACGTTATTGAAGATGCCGAAAACATCGAAGTTGTATTGAACGACAATCGAAAATTCACAGCCAAAATTATTGGCCGCGACCCCAATACCGATATCGCACTTATCAAAATTGAAGCGCGCGAACTCGCCCCGCTTAGCTGGGGAAATTCGGACAATCTAAAACTTGGTGAATGGGTATTGGCCGTAGGTAATCCGTTCAATCTGACTTCGACCGTGACAGCCGGTATTGTCAGCGCCAAATCGCGCAGTATTGGCATTATGGGCGGACAAATGCCGCTCGAATCGTTTATCCAGACCGATGCGGCTGTCAACCCTGGAAACAGCGGTGGCGCACTGGTCAACAGCATGGGCGAATTGGTCGGTATTAACACGGCAATTGCATCGCGCACCGGTTCGTACGCTGGTTATTCATTTGCAGTACCTGCCGCAATCGCTCAAAAAGTAGTCGACGATTTGAAGAAATTTGGCGAAGTACAACGTGCATTACTGGGTATTCAAGGTGGAACGGTAAACGATCAGGTCATCAAAGAGAAGAACCTCAAACTCGATAAAATTGAAGGGGTTTACATTGCCGGAGTAACCGAAGATGGTGCAGCCAAAAAAGCTGGTATCAAAGAAGGCGACGTAATCACCTCAATAAACGGCAGCAAAGTATCCAGCATGTCCGAATTGCAGGAGCAAATCGGACGTTTGCGACCGGGCGACAAAGCCACAGTGGTGGTCAACCGCGAAGGTTCGGCTAAACAATTTGACGTGGTTTTACGTAACATGAAAGGAGATACCTCTATTGTTAAGGACTCTTATTCAGTACTTGGGGCCGAGTTTACACCTATCACACCCAAAGATGTGGAACGGCTTGATATTTCAGGTGGGATACAGGTGACCAACCTGTCCAACGGGAAACTGAAAGAGGCTGGGGTAAAAACGGGATTTATCATTACAGATGTGAACAAAATTTCGGTTGAAAGTGTTGATGACATCAAAAGGGCCATATCAATGGCACCCGACAAGCGACCAGTTCTGATTGAAGGCGTATACCCTGATGGTAAATGGGCTTATTATGTTTTCAATATGAATGAGTAATCATTGCAAAAACATATTTTCAACTATTGTACAAAAGTTCATTTGTTTGTAACTTTGCGGACTTTTAAACGGAGAGCATGAGACAATTAAAAATTACAAAATCGATTACCAATCGCGAGAGCGCCTCGCTCGACAAATATCTTCAGGAAATTGGCAAAGAAGAGTTGATTTCTGTTGAAGAAGAGGTTGAGTTGGCCCAGCGAATCAAAAAAGGTGATCAGGCGGCATTGGAAAAACTTACCCGTGCAAACCTCCGGTTTGTCGTTTCGGTAGCCAAACAGTACCAGAATCAGGGGTTAAGCCTGCCCGACTTGATCAACGAAGGTAATCTGGGTCTCATCAAAGCCGCTGAGAAATTCGACGAAACCCGTGGCTTCAAGTTTATCTCGTACGCTGTATGGTGGATTCGTCAATCTATCTTGCAGGCTTTGGCCGAACAATCGCGAATTGTCCGTCTCCCCCTCAATCAGGTAGGCTCTTTGAATAAAATCAACAAAGCATACTCTAAATTTGAACAGGAACACGAGCGTCGCCCTTCGCCCGAAGAGCTGGCCGACCAGTTGGAACTTCCGGCTGACAAGGTTGCCGACACCCTCAGGGTTTCGGGTCGCCATGTATCGGTCGATGCCCCTTTTGTCGATGGCGAAGACAACAGCTTGCTCGACGTGTTAATCAACAACGACTCTCCAAATGCTGACCGTACGCTGATTGACGAATCGCTTGCCCGTGAGATTGACCGTTCTCTGGCCACGCTCACCGAACGCGAAGCCGATATCATCAGAATGTTTTTCGGAATTGGCTGTCAGGAGATGACCCTCGAAGAGATTGGCGAACATTTTGGTTTGACCCGCGAGCGTGTTCGCCAAATCAAAGAAAAAGCCATTCGCCGGTTAAGACACACTTCGCGCAGCAAACTGCTCAAAACTTATCTCGGATAAAAAAATAATCCACAATAAAGAAAAATCCCGCTGACTATCCGGTTCGCGGGATTTTTCTTTACCGGTGAATCTTTTGCAGCAGCCAGGCCATATTTTTGCCCAGATTCCGCATTGTTTCCAACCCTTCGGCATCATTCAGCACATCGCCTTTGTTGCGGCCAAAAGCCACATTCCAGTAGGTCGAGCCGGGAACAACCATTTGGTTAATCAGAAAAAAGTTATTGATGGTTTCGAAGGTGTGCATCAACCCGGCACGGCGCGCTACCACCACCCCGGCTCCCACTTTTCGCGCCAACAGATGGCCGCCGCTGCGTGTGGCATATCCGGCCACATCAATCAGCGCCTTCATTTCGGTGGTAACATCGGCGAAATAGACCGGCGAACCGAGGATAATCCCATCGGCCTCTATCATTTTAGCCATCGCCTCGTTTAGCAAATCATTTTTGATATGGCAACGGCCATCCTGAAGCTCGCGACATTTTCCGCAGGCCGTACAGCCATGCACCAGTTTGCCTCCTACCTGAAAAACTTCGGTATCGATACCTGCCAGATTAAGCTCGTCCAAAACCGTATCGATAATCAGCCGGGTGTTTCCATCGCGGCGCGGACTACCATTAAATGCGACAACTTTCATAGGCTTGAAATATATTGGGGGAACAGATGATGTAAAAATTGCAACCCGGATTGGGTTTTAAAAATGTTCCGCGAAAAGCTGACTATCTGCTGTTCGCTCATGGCATCCTCAACGCTGTTGACCAGAAAATCGGCCTCGACCAACAGTTGAAAAACCTGATCGTCGATGGCGGTAAAAGTATGGTGCTTGCTGATAATGAAACCTATTCTTTCCACAACCAAGGGTTCGAAACCGATTTTAGTCAATATCTCGCGGGCTACCGGCGGACCTTCGGTCTCCTGCAAAGTGGCCGACGAGGTGCCAAATTTTCGTTCGGCTATGTGAATGCCGATATCGTGCAGCAGGGCGGTCAATTCAAGCGTAAGTTGTTGCCCTGCCGACAAACCTTCCATGCCCCCGAGCATTTGGGCATAGGCAAAAACCTTCATCGAGTGTTCAATCCGGCGCGTGTCACCTGCATTGCAGCTCATCATGGCGGCAGCCACCAGGGCTATTCTTTTATCCATTTTTCTTCACTTTAAGTAACTCCTGATATCGGTACATTTCGTCGCGCAGACGGGCAGCCTCGATAAAATCGAGCTCTTTGGCCGCCTTTTCCATTTCGCGTTTGGTTTTGACAATGGCTTTTTCCAATGCATCGGCATTCATATATTTGACCACCGGATCGGCTGCCACATCGGCATTTTCGGGCGAAACATAAGCTTTCTCCTTCATCGCCTTGTCGGGTCGATATTCCAGTCCGATAATCTCGCGGGTAGCTTTTACAATCGCCCTCGGCGTAATATTGTTTATCCGGTTGTACTCCATCTGTTTGTTGCGGCGATAGTTCGACGCATCGATGGTTTGCTGCATCGAACCGGTAATTTTGTCGGCATACATAATCACTTTCCCGTTCAGGTTACGGGCTGCACGGCCGGCTGTTTGGGTAAGCGAACGTTCCGAACGCAAAAACCCCTCCTTGTCGGCATCGAGAATGGCCACCAGCGAAACCTCGGGCAAATCGAGCCCTTCGCGAAGCAGGTTAATGCCCACCAGCACATCGAAAATACCTTTGCGCAAATCTTCCATTATCTCGACCCGTTCCATCGTGTCGACATCGGAATGGATATAACGGCTACGAATATTCATTCGGGCAAAATATTTATCCAGCTCTTCGGCCATCCGCTTGGTGAGCGTGGTTACCAGCACCCGCTCATTCTTCGCGACCCGCAGGCGGATCTCCTCCATCAAATCGTCGATTTGGTTGGTACTGGGCTTAATTTCAATCGTTGGGTCGACCAACCCTGTCGGGCGGATAATCTGTTCTACCACCACCCCCTCGCTGCGTTTCAACTCGTAATCGGCAGGCGTAGCGCTCACATAAACAATCTGTTTTACCAGCTCCTCGAACTCTTCGAACTTTAGCGGACGGTTATCGATGGCTGCCGGAAGGCGGAAACCATAATCGACCAGCGTAACCTTGCGCGAACGGTCGCCGCCATACATGGCCCTTATTTGCGGCATCGTAACATGGCTTTCGTCGATAATCATCAAAAAATCGTCGGGAAAATAGTCGAGCAGACAGAAGGGACGCGAGCCTGGCGCACGTCCGTCGAAATAGCGTGAGTAGTTTTCGACACCGGGACAATAACCCAGTTCGCGAATCATCTCCAAATCGTAATTTACACGGTCGTCGATACGGCGCGCCTCGGCGTTTTTGCCCGACTGGCTGAAAAATTCGATCTGCGACACCAAATCGTCCTGAATTTGCCGAATGGCCAAATTCATCCGCTCTTTCGTTGTTACAAAAATATTGGCCGGATAGATAACAAACTGATCGTGGTTGTTGATGGCATACCCGGTATCGGGATCGAAAGTGGCAATCTCTTCAATTTCGTCGCCAAAAAAGACGATGCGCACCGCCTGATCGGCATAAGCAGGATAAACATCAACCGTATCGCCCTTGACACGGAAATTGCCCCGCTCGAAAAGCGCTTCGGTACGCGAATACATCGCATCGACCAATTGATGCAACATCGCGTTACGGCTCATTTTATCGCCCACCTTCAGGTTGGTTACATTGGCATGAAAATCGGCCGGGTTGCCAATACCATACAGGCACGATACCGACGACACCACCACCACATCGCGCCGCCCCGAAAGCAACGACGAAGTGGCGCTCAGCCGCAGTTTCTCAATCTCTTTGTTGATAGATAAATCTTTTTCGATAAAGGTATCGGTTACCGGAAGATAGGCTTCGGGCTGATAATAATCGTAGTACGACACAAAATATTCGACGGCATTATCAGGAAAAAACTGTTTCATCTCGCCATACAACTGAGCAGCCAACGTCTTGTTATGGCTCAGTATCAAGGTGGGGCGCTGCACCTTTTCGATAACGTTGGCCATGGTAAATGTTTTGCCCGAACCGGTAACCCCCAGCAAAGTCTGGTAAGGGATGCCTGCCATGATGCCTTCGCTCAACTGGCGGATGGCTTCCGGCTGGTCGCCCGTGGGCTGATACTCCGAAACGATTTTCAGTTCCATACACACGATAAATTACAACGGCTAAAGTACGAAAAAGGGGCGAATTCATCTATCGTCTTCGCAGCTCCACTACTACCGGAAAGTGGTCGCTGATGCCACCGGTATAGCGGTTGCCCACATAGGTCCGGTTGGGGACAGTCCGCCCTTTGGGATTGCGGTATTCCATCCACGGCTGGCGAAAGATGGTTGCTGTCTGGGGTACTGCACCCCACCCTTTTCGACTGTCGATGGTTGGCCCCGAAACAATAATCTGGTCGAACATCAAAAATTGTCCGTTGTGGTAAAGGGTACCTTCGCCGCGCCCGTCGGCCGGTTGCATCAGGTTATAGAGCTTTGCCGGTTCGAACTTACTTTTCGGGGCCTTCGCCGCGAGGTGCTGGTGTACCGACAGGTTGGAGGGTTCGTCGTTCAGGTCGCCCATGATAATAATTTTGGCCGAACGGTTTCGACCGAAAAGCGAATCGACCTGTTGGCGCAGCGCTTTGGCCGCCACCACACGTTTGGCTTCGGTCTGTGCCTCGCCTTCGGTGCGCGAGGGCCAGTGGGCAACAAAGAGATGTAGCGTATCGTCGGGGAGCGACACCATTTTGGCGTAAAGCATTTCGCGGGCCGAGCCACGGGCTTTGGCCGTTTCGCCTACCTCGATATTGCGCGTAGACAACAGGCTAAAGAGCGGTTTTCGGTAAAGCAGCGCCACATCAATCCCGCGGCGGTCGCGGCTATCGCGGTGCACAATGGCATATCCTGCACGCGACAACGCTTTCCGGGCCACCAAATCGTCGAGCACCGTTCGGTTTTCGATTTCGCAAAGCCCCACCAGTCCGGGCCAGTCGCCCGCCGTTGCCGACGAAAGCACACGGGCAATATCATCGAGTTTCCGGGTATATTTTTGATTGTCCCACTGCTTATCGGAGCCTGGCGAAAATTCGAAATCGGCTTTTCCCGGGGAACTTTGGGTATCGAAAAGGTTTTCGACATTGTAAAAAAGCAGCCGGGTCGATTTGGCCGACAACTGGCCCCATCCCTTTCCTGCGAAAGCGAAAAAGAGGCAACAACAAATGGGGAGGAGTCGCAACATGACAGGTTATTTTTTATCGAAAGCCGCGTAAAACGGGGTAACATCGGTGGCTATCATCCCGGCAGCGCGGGCGGCTTGCAAACCCAACTGTCCATCTTCAAAAACCTGACAGTGGGCGGGGGCGATGCCAATCAACCGGGCTGCTTCGATAAATGTTTCGGGATGGGGTTTGTGGTTTTCGACATCTTCGGCCGAGACCAGATGTTCGAAATAAGGGCTTACACCGGCTATTTCGAGGGTTCGCAGGGCCAGCAGCCGGGTGCCACCGGTGCCGCAGGCCATTGGCAGTTTGCCGTGATAGGCTTTGATGATATCGACCACCGGAGCGATGGGTTGGGCCAGGTGCATATTGTCGGCATACCGCTCCTCTTTGATGCGGGTAAACGTTTCAGGGTCGAAATCGAGATTGAACCATTCTCTCAACGCCATAGCGGTTTGCAGGGCGGGCTTGCCATTTAGCCGGTGAAAAACTTCGGGTGTAAACTCGAACCCAAACTGGGCAGCTGTCTGTTGAAAGGCAATAAAATGAATCGGGATAGTGTCGCAAATGGTTCCATCAACATCGAATATCAAACCTTTGGCACGGGGATCAACCTGAAGAATATTGTTCATTGTTTAATTGTTTTCGAAACGGGGCAAAGGTAGCCAATATTCGACCGGCATGCGGGACAAAGAACATTTATTAAGAAAACCTTCATGATACGCACCAAAGAATGGGAGGATTTTAGTAATTTGCGTCAACATAATACGATTCAAACATGACTGAACATCAGCTCTATTTACCAACCGTTATCCCGCAGTGGGGAATCTTCCTGGGGATTGCACTGGTTATCATTGGCTATGTCGACAAGAAAGAGAAATGGGCTTATGGCGGCTGGGCCCTGTTTGTGGCCACCGCATTGGCAGCCCTCTGGTTCAATCTTTTTGGAGGGTTTGCCCCTCAGCCCGGCGACACCCCGTCGGAGCAGATAGTGCAATTGGTTACCGCAGGCTGGCTCACCGTGGCCGGTGGCGCGCTGGCCCTCGCCTCGTTGCTTTTTCTCTATTTCAAACTGAAACGATACAGCGTGCTGGCCGTATTGACACTTCTCTTTTTCGCGGTTATTTTCTTTCAGTACAACACCCTGATTCGCGGCAACGCGAAAGCCATCCCGGCAAAAACAGAACAAACAAAATAAATTGCCTCCCCCATGACAAACGATATCAGCGCCTTTTGGGAGATCCTTAAAATTGTACTCCCGGCCTTAATTGTCTTTATCACCGCCTATTTTCTCTTCCGCGACATGTTGGAAAACAGCCAGAAACAGCGTGAATTCGAGTTTAAAGTACTTCATGCCGAAAAGATAACACCCGTGAGGTTGCAGGCCTACGAGCGGCTGACCCTTTTTCTGGAACGCATTGCCCCGCAATCGCTGTTGATGCGTATAAGCCCGCACCAGTTTTCGGTTACCGACTACCAGCAAGAGCTGTTACGAAATATCCGTCAGGAGTATGAGCATAACCTTTCGCAGCAAATTTACGTTTCACCCATTTTGTGGGAGACCATCCGCGGGGCAAAAGAACAGTTGATTGCCATAGTCAACAAATCGGCCGAAGAGATGGAGGGGAAGGCATCGGCCATCCAGCTCAGCAAAAAGATATTTGAGAATTATATGGACGAAGAGCATCAGCCGGTGCAGATAGCGCTAAACGAGCTGCGCCGCGAGGTGAGTAAACTTTTCTGAAAAATCTGGTCTATCAAAAAATCGGTAAAACCATGGAGAAACCATCCTATTTCAATACCAAAACCCCTTACCTGAACGAGGGCGAACCGGAACAGAAACGACAGGAAATCCTTCAATATTTCCGCGAAACCTACCAAGCCGACGAACACCTGTTCGAGGTTTTCGCCGATGAAAAGGCGATGTACCGCACGGCCGACCCACTGCGCCACCCGCTAATTTTCTATTTCGGCCACACGGCTACGTTTTACATCAATAAACTGAATATCTCGAAAATTATCAACGAGCGCATCAACCCTAAGTTCGAATCGATGTTTGCCATCGGGGTCGACGAGATGTCGTGGGACGACCTGAACCAAAGCCATTACAACTGGCCACCGGTAGAAGAGGTTCGTCACTACCGCAAAAAGGTTTTCGAACGGGTCGATAAGCTGATTCGCGAACTGCCCATCACACTGCCTGTCGGTTGGGAAAGTCCGTTCTGGATTATCCTGATGGCCATCGAACATTCGCGCATTCATCTCGAGACCTCGTCGGTATTGATCAGGCAACTGCCGCTCGATGTGCTGAAACCAATCCCTGCATGGAATATCTGCGCAGCAAGTGGCCCGGCACCCGACAACCGTTTGATTGATGTTGAAGGGGGGAATTTCTGTTTGGGAAAAGCATTTAACCATCCGCTTTACGGCTGGGACAACGAATATGGGGTCCACGAAGCCGAAGTAAAAGCCTTCAAGGCATCGAAATATCTCTGCTCGAATGGCGAGTATCTGCAGTTTATCGACGATGGCGGATACCAGACTGAAGCATACTGGAGCGAAGAGGGATGGAAATGGGCCACATGGAAAAAGTCGGGCCACCCGCTTTTCTGGCGAAAAACCGACAATGGCTGGAAACTCCGATTGGTTTTCAACGAAATTGACATGCCGTGGAACTGGCCGGTCGAGGTCAATCAACTCGAGGCAAAAGCATTTTGCAACTGGAAAGCTGCCCAAACAGGGCAACCCATCCGGTTACTATCGGAAGATGAATGGTACCTGCTCCACGACAAGGCCAAAGTGCCCAACCAACCCGACTGGAACGTGGCGCCGGGGAATATCAACATGGAACATTTCCAAAGCCCCTGCCCTGTCGATAAATTCAATTTTGGGCCGTTCTTCGATTTGGTGGGCAATGTTTGGCAATGGACCGAAACGCCTATTACCGGTTTCGAAGGCTTTAAAATCCACCCGTCGTACGACGATTTCTCGACACCCACCTTCGATATGAAACATAACCTGATAAAAGGCGGTTCGTGGATTTCGACCGGCAACGAGGCTACCCGCGACTCGCGCTATGCTTTTCGTCGCCATTTCTATCAACACGCCGGGTTTAGGTATGTCGAATCGGAACATCCGGTGGTGGTTCAGACTGATATTTACGAAACCGACCCCGAGGTAATTGAATTTTGTGAGACCCATTATGGCGAACCGCTCCAGTGTATCTCGAACTACCAACTGGCAGTGGCACAATATTGCATCGGCCTCTTTAACGGAAAACCGATGGGCAAAGCGCTCGACCTGGGTTGTAAAACAGGCCGTGTCAGCTGGGAACTGGCTAAATATTTCGACAAGGTTACCGGATTGGATTTCACCGCGCGCATGATTCGCGTGGCCATTCAACTACAGGAGCAGGGGCGGTTCAACTATATTTTCCCGGAAGAGGGCGAACTTTGCTCGTACCACCAGCCCACGCTCGAACAGTTTGGGTTCCGTGATCTAACCGGGAAAGTGGAATTTTTCCAGGCCGACGCCTCGAATATGAAACCGATTTTTACCGGTTACGACCTGATTTTGGTCAACGATATTCTCGACCAGATGTACAATCCGCGAATCTTCCTGCAAAGTATCGGCCAGCGGCTGAACGAAAACGGAATATTGGTAATTGCCACCGGGTTCGACTGGCAGCCGCAATTCACCAAACCCGAAAATCAGATTGGGGGCTATCGCCATGCCGGCGAGCAAATATGGGGCATCGACGATATGAAATCGCTACTGGATAACACATTTGTTCAGGTTGGCAAACCGGAACAGATGCTCTCGATATTACGTCAAAACCGACGTAAGTCGAAACTGAAAGAGTTACAGGTAACCGTTTGGCAGAAACGCTAAGCGGTTATTCCATCCATTTTTTCAATGTATTGATGACCATCTCTTTCTGTGCGTCAGGCAATGTACCAATACGTGTACGGTGCGAATTTCCGGCTTGAACAATTTTAATCACGTTCGGATTTTTGCCTGGTTCCATAGCCGATGCGCTCCATGGGTCGATTCCGCCGTAAATCATCAGCACATTTTTGGCATCGCGCCGAATATATTGGTCAGTTCTCAGGCTCATTTCAGGCTGATACGGGAATGTAATTTCCGGCGTCAAAAAAAGGCGCGATGTATAATCCTTCATATTCTGCGTTTCGATTAGCTTGCCGAAAGGTTTCGGGTCGTAAGCATAGTAGCCCAGCTCGCGGTGGGCCTGAATAAAAAACGGCGCAATGGCTTTGCTCTGCTCCATATCGAAGTAATCGACACCGCTAATCTTTTGCCAGTAATCGAAAACTTTCTTGTCCGAACTATCGACAGATGGGATTTCGGCAATAGGATGTCCCCATTGCCAGAATGAGAAGGCATATTCCAATACCGCATAATCGTAAATCTCATTTAGCGGGACAATAAACGTATAGTTCTTCTCTTTGCAGAAATGTTCGAGCATTGGCATCAGCGACTCTTTTCGCTTCAGCAGCTCTTTCTGAAAAACAAAGACCTTTTCCCGGTCGACTTTGGTGCCTACTTTTTTGTTGATAAACTTTGAATGGCGCCTATCTTCGTACGAGAAGTTGAGCGGCCCGACATAAGGCACCGAAACATCCACATCGTTGGGGTACAACATGCGGTGGTACATCACCGTTTGCCCGCCTTTGCTGATGCCGGTGGTAAGCCACTTCTCTCCATACAGTTTCTTGAAAATGGTAATGATATGATGATGGTCGGCCGCCGCATTTTCGACAGTCAACTGGCTCCAATCAATCGACCGGGGAGCCGATTCGCCAAAAAAGCGGTGTTCGGCAAAAAGCTGATTGGCATTGAGTATCGGGCACAATTCGTTCAGATATCTTTCGTTGGCCGCATAGTTACCCACATAACCTTCGGTAATCATCACGACCGGGCGTTCGAACGCCAAATGCGACAGGAAAACCCGCTGCGGGAAAAACCCCTGCGTCGTGTCTTTGTGGTTGACCGGCTGTTTAACCATTATCACATAAGCTTCCTGAAAAAAACTGTTGTTGGCCATCTTTTCCACCGACAAAATATCGGGCATGGCTTTCAATTTCTCGGCCAGCGGCTGGGCTAAAACCACCTGTGCAATGAACAACAGGCTAACGAAGAGCAATAAAAATCTTTTCATCATCATTCCAAAAAATAGTATCGAGGTTGCCGAAAGCGGTTCCGGCAACTGTTTCGCAAAATAAAATTAAAATGCAGGATTAAAAATGGCGATGCTCACTTCTTTCGATAATTTCGTCCTGCAAATCTTTGCCCAAATCATTGAAGTAGTCGCTGTAACCGGCTACCCGTACAATCAGGTCGCGATACATCTCCGGATGCTTCTGCGCGTCGCGAAGCGTATCAGCCGAAACAACATTGAACTGAATATGGTGACCATCGAGCCGGAAATAACTCCGCACCAGCGACGATACCTGACGGATGGATTGTTCATTATCGAAGAAACCGGGGGTAAATTTTTGGTTTAGCAATGTTCCTCCGGTACAAAGATGGTCTATTTTGGCTGCCGATTTTATCACCGCGGTTGGCCCTTTGGTGTCGGCTCCCTGTACCGGCGATATCCCCTCTGAGAGTGGTGTTTTTGCCTTGCGTCCATCGGGCAGCGCCCCAATAACGCTTCCAAAATAGACATGGCAGGTGGTAGGCAACAAATTGACCCTGTGTACACCGCCACGGGTATTGGGTTTGCCGTTCAGTGCGTTATAGTAGATGGCAAAGATTTCGCGCAGATGGTCGTCGGCCCGGTCGTCATCATTGCCATATTTGGGCATCTCGTAAAGCATGCGGTAGCGCAGTTTCTCGTCTCCGTCGAAATTAAGGTCGAGAGCTGTTACCAATGCTTTCCAACTGATGGTTTTCTCGTCGAAAACAAGCGTTTTGATGGCGGCAAAGCAGTCGGTTAGCGTACCCAATCCAACACCCTGAACGTAGGTGGTATTGTAACGTGCGCCGCCGGCTACATAATCGGTGCCATTGGCCACGCAGTCGTCGATAATCAGCGAGAGAAACGGGACCGGCATGTGGCGGGCAAAAATCCGCTCGATGGTGTTGTTTCCTTTAATCTTGATATCCATAAAATAGCCCAGTTGCTTGCGGAAAGCGTCCAGAAACTGGTCGAAAGAATGGAAACTGTCGGGGGTGCCCGTTTGCAGGCCAATGGTTTTTCCGGTGCGTGGATCGACACCGTTGTGCAGTACCAGTTCAAGCACTTTGGGCATATTAAAATAGCCGGTCAGGATGTAGGCTTCAGTGCCAAAAGCACCCGACTCGACACAGCCACTCGCCCCGCCGTTACGGGCATCGACAATCGATTTGCCCTGACGGGTTAATTCCTGAATGATGGCATCGGTATTAAAAATCGATGGCTGTCCGAAGCCTGTTTTCACAATGCGGATAGCCCGGTCGATAAAACTATCGGGATTTTTCTTGCTCAGCTGCACCATCGAGCTGGGCTGCAGCAGGCGCATCTCTTCGATGACATCGAGAATAACAAACGACATTTCGTTTACTGCATCGGAACCATCGGCCTTTACGCCGCCCACATTAATCAGTGCGAAATCGGTATAGGTATTGCTCTCCTCGGCCGTTACGCCCACCTTTGGCGGCGACGGGTGGTTATTGAATTTTATCCAAAAGGCTTGCAACAACTCTACCGCTTTCTCTTTAGTCAGCGTTCCGTTGGCCATCCCTTTTTGCCAGAAGGGCAGCAGGTGCTGGTCCAAGCGACCGGGATTAAACGAATCCCAGGGGTTGAGTTCGGTAACCACCCCCACATGGACAAACCAGTAATATTGCAATGCTTCGTGAAAAGTTTCGGGTTGGCGGGCCGGAACCCTTCGGCAAACAATTGCCATCTGTTGCAACTCATCACGGCGAACGGCATTGTTTTCGGTGGCAGCCAACGCTTCCAATTTTTCGGCATGACGTTCGGCCCAACGGATAATAGCCCGGGCCGAAATCTCCATGGCTTTCAACTCTTCACGCTTGTCGTATGCCAGCGGGTCGTTGATAAAATCGAGCTGAGAGATGGCTTCGTGAATATCGTCGATGATGTTGACCATTCCCTTACGGTAGATTTTATCGCCGGCTACCGTGTGACCGGGGGCACGCTGTTCTTGAAACTCGGTAAAAATTCCTGCTTCGTATGCGGCAACCCATTCGTCCGACATATTGGCAAAAATACGGTCGCGGTTGGTTTTGCCTGTCCAATAAGGGATGATAATCTCTTCGTAAGCTTTGCGCGTTGCGGCATCTGACTGGAAGGAAACTTTCGCGCGATTGTGCAGAATCTCCAAATCCTTTAGCTGGTGCAGCGAAATCTCGGGATAAGTTGGCGTGGCTTTGGGGGCAGGCCCGCGTTCGCCAACAATCAGCTCGCCTTCGTTGATACAGATAAACTTATTTTCGAGGATATATTGAAATGCCAGCGCCCTTTGCACCGGAACCGAAGCGCCCTGGGCCACTCCGCTTTGATAAAATTCGGTTACCAGAAGCGCCCGTTCGGCCGAAATACAGTTAATGGCTTCGAGCGACTTTTTTCTCAGTTGTCTAATGCGTTCGTTCATCACTTATTTGGATTTAATTGTTTGCAAAAAATATATTGACGATTACCCCCCAATGGTTACAGCCACTCCCAATGCCGAGAGTTGCCCCTTCACCTGAAGGAGTGCTTCCCGTTTCATCGACGGCACTTTTTCGAAGTGATTTTCCATGTCCATCCGTTGATATTTGTGCGCGGCAATGGCGTGATAAGGCAACAAATCGACCCCATCAATCCGGCTTTGGTTTCGTTGCAGAAAAAGAGCGATCTCCTCCAGTTGCGCAGGCGCATCGTTGATACCTGGAATAACGGGCAGACGCACCCTCACCGTTTTCCCTTCTACAAGCAGATAGTCGAGGTTTTGATGAATCAGGTCGGGATAAACCCCTGTGGTTTCGAAATGGAGCCGATGGTCGAGCGTTTTGATATCGAAAAGAAAGAGGTTGGTCAGTGGCGCGATGGCCCGAAAGCTATTGGTTGGGGCGTAGCCCGATGTATCGACAGCCGTATGGATTCCCGCTTCGCGGCAAAGGGTCAGCATCTCGGTAAGAAAATGCAGTTGCATCATCGGCTCGCCACCCGAGAAGGTGACACCACCCGACGACTCTTCCATAAAGATGCGCTCTTTCAGCAGTTCGTCGAAAAGCGCTGTAGCCGAAATGGCGTAACCCACCGGTTCGTCGCGGCTGAAACAACTTCCATCGACTACAATATTGCGCCGATAGCTTTCGGTACCGGAGAGCTGGCTCTCCGGATTGTGGCACCAGAGGCAACGCAACGGACACCCCTTCAGGAAAACCGTGGTGCGGATTCCAGGGCCATCGTTAACCGAAAAACGCTTGATATCAAATACAATTCCCTCCATTGGGTCGGGGCAATTTGAGTTTTCAACAAAAATATAAAGTGAAAAATGGGGCGGATAGCCCGGCGTGCAGCAGGAGAAATCAATTCATCCAGCAACTGTATAGACCTTTGCCGTTGTTGTGATAGGTGGTATGTATCCGGAATTTATGCATCGCATCACAAATGTAACCAAAAGTTTGATTTTTACAACAGACGGGGCGCCGTAGTTTGTTGTACGCCTGTCGACAAACGTTCGATGGCTGCGCCGCCAAATGTTTTCAGCTCCGTTGGGGGCTGCCCCGAATTGCCTGCAACTGTTTTCAGCTTTGACGGGGGCTCGTCGCTGTTGCCCCGGTTGTTTTCAGCTTCGTCGGGGGCTGCCCCGAACTGCCTGCAACTGTTTTCAGCTTTGCCGGGGGCTCGTTGCTGTTGCCCCGGTTGTTTTCTGCTTCGTCGGGGGCTGCCCCGAACTGCCTACAACTTGTTTTGCTTCGTCAAGTGGGCTTGACGGCTTCATGCAACTTGCTTGGCCTCGTCAAGTGGGCTTGACGGCTTGCTGCACGGTTGTTTTGCTTCGTCAAGTAGGCTTGACGGCTTCATGCAACTTGTTTGGCCTCGTCAAGTAGGCTTGACGGCTTCATGCAACTTGTTTGGCCTCGTCAAGTAGGCTTGACGGCTTCATGCACGGTTGTTTGGCTTCGTCAAGTGGGCTTGACGGCTTCATGCACGGTTGTTTGGCTTCGTCAAGTGGGCTTGACGGCTTCATGCAACTCGTTTGGCCTCATCAAGTGGGCTTGACGGCTTGCTGCACGGTTGTTTGGCTTCGTCAAGTAGGCTTGACAAGGCAAAACCGTAATTCCGGGCAAGGAAAATAGTAGTCTGAAGAAAAAAGGATGGTTTCAAAGCGCAATTAACCCATCAATCTGATAGGCATTTTCGTAAATGGCAATAACGGCTTCGGGCGAGGGCATCATCTCTTTGCACGAAACGCCAATGTAGCGGATGTCGCGCGAGGTTTTGTAGGTAATTTTATCGGGATGGCTGAAAAATGATTTGACCTGTTCCAGTTTAAGGCTGTCGTTGGGGATAATAAATTTGAAATAATAGAGCCGGGGCCAATAGGGCTCGGCATGCAATATCGCGTGAAGTTTTATCAGTCGTTCGTCCATCTTGTTTCGGTTAATTTACCAAATCACCTGTACAAATCCCTTTTTTCGTCGTCGTTCGCCATCTCGCCCCTGGGCATCGACAACCCAATAATAGACCCCGGCCGAAACCAACTTGCCGCGCACCTTGCCATCCCAGGCGGCCAGTTCGGCATCTTCCGGAACATAATCGTTGCGGCGGAACTGGTGCACCAGGTTCCCCCAGCGGTTGAATACCTGAAAGTCGAGCGATTTGAGCGACCGGGTTTTGACGATTAGCTGATCGTTAATCCCGTCGCCGTTGGGCGTGAAAACAGGAGCCACTTTTACCAGCGAGGTATCGACCACAATATAATCGGCCAGATAAAAGGTATCGCGGCAGACAAAACCGGGCGACTCTTTGGCCACCACCAGTTTCACCTTATATTTCCCGGAATTTTCGTAGATATAAATTGGGTTGGTATCGTAAAGCACATCGCGGATAGAGTCGACCTCTGCCCCACCCGACGATTCGGCTTCGATAGCTGTTTTTTCCTTGTAGATAAACCATTCGTATTTATCGCGGTCACCATTCTCCGATTCGTCATTAAACTGAATCTCGGCAGGAGCTTCGGGGTAAGCATATTGTGCATCGGTTTTCTGGTTTGCCGTCCACGAGAATTGGGCTTTAGGAACAATCGACTGATAAATTACCTCTGCACTTTTCATGCAACCCGAGCGGTCGGTTACCTCCACTTTGTAGCTGCTGTTTTTCGATGGCGGAGGCGAAACGTTAAAATTGGGCACGGTTCCGAGCGGAGAAGTTCCTTCGAACCAGAAGTAGCGAAGCGAACTGTTCAGCGCCACCGGCTGGCCCGAGGTTAAATCGGAATAAGTATAGGCGGCGCTGGTGGCTGTTCCGTTCAAAGTAAATGTATTGCAATCGGAATTGGCGATTTGGGCCACCGGTTCAATCCAACTGTTGAAAACCCACGCCCTAAACTGGTAGTTGTTGCTGCCTTCGGTAAAAGTGACACGATAACAGCCATCGCCCAGATTATTTCGTATGGACGAGGTGCCGTTTTCAGTGGCTAAAAAATCGAAGCTGCGCGTAACGCTGTTCCATTTTTCCCATGTAAAAGTAACCGAAGCAGAAGCCGTTGAAGCGGTTAGCGAACCATTTTGATCGCCTTGGTTTCCACAAAAATAGTAGATCGGATCGTTGGGAGTGAAAGTCGGATAGGCAGTCTGTTCGGTGCTGTTGGCACTTCCCGAAGTAAGCGACTGCGAAAAAGATGCCTGAGCCAGCAAGAGCAGCAAAAAGGCGCCGGTAAGCCAGCTAAGATTAGACCTTTCGATTTTCATATCCGGTTTTCCTGATGATTTACAATAATACAAAATTAAACAACATGGGCATGTAGCCAAATATTTTCGACGTACAGTTTAACGCGTATCGATAGTTGTCACTTTCTTGCGTAAATCTTTCAACAACCAGCCAATAATTCTGCCGTGCATCTTATCTTTGCAAAACAACCGAAAACAGACATTTAAACAGAAAATACCCGAAGCATTGAGCAAATATCTTGAAAATCTGAACGAGGCACAGCTGCAGGCAGTTATCAACACCGAAGGCCCTTCGCTGGTGATTGCCGGCGCCGGATCCGGAAAAACCAGGGTGCTGACCAACCGGATTGCCCACCTGTTGAGCCAGGGCGTGCGCTCGTCGGCTGTGCTGGCGCTCACCTTTACCAACAAAGCTGCCCGCGAAATGAAAGAGCGGATCACCCACATGGTTGGGCCACAAATTGCCCGCTATCTTTGGATGGGCACATTCCATTCCGTTTTTTCGCGGATTTTGCGCGCCGAAGCTTCGACGCTTGGCTACCCGTCGACGTTTACCATTTATGATACACAGGATGCCAAAAGCCTGCTTCGGACAATTATTAAAAGTTTAAGCCTCGACGAAGCCGTATATAAACCGGGTGTGGTAATGAGCCGTATCTCGGCTGCCAAAAATAATCTGGTTACCCCGGGGGCTTACATGGCCAACAGTTCGGTTCGCGAAGCTGACAAAATGGCCCGAATCCCCAAAACCGGAGAGATTTATGCCGAATATGCCCGCCGGTGCAAAAATGCCGGCGCGATGGATTTTGACGATTTGCTGTTATTAACCAATCTGCTTTTCCGCGATCATCCCGAAATACTGGAGAAATATCAACAGGCATTTCAATATATTCTGGTAGACGAGTATCAGGACACCAACTTTTCGCAATACATGATTGTCAAAAAGCTGGCCGAGCCGCACCAAAACATCTGCGTTGTGGGCGACGATGCCCAGAGTATTTATGCTTTTCGCGGGGCACGCATCGAAAATATCTTGAATTTCAAAAACGACTATCCTGAATTTAAAACCTATAAACTCGAACAAAATTACCGTTCAACTCAAACAATTGTCAATGCAGCCAACAGCCTGATTGCAAAAAATAAAAACCAGATTCACAAAACCGTTTTTAGCGAAAACGAATCCGGGCATAAAATCAAGGTTATTACTGCCATTAACGATCAGGAAGAGGGTTTTCTGGTGGCCAACGAGATTCATGAAATCCGTATGCGTGAACACGACAACTGGTCCGATTTCGCCATTCTTTACCGCACCAACGCCCAGTCGCGAATTTTCGAAGAGGTGCTCCGTAAACGGAATATTCCCTACAAAATATACGGCGGGTTGTCGTTCTACCAACGCAAGGAGATCAAAGACATTTTGGCCTATTTCAGGCTGGCTATCAACACCCGCGATGACGAATCGTTTAAACGAATTATCAACTATCCGGCACGTGGAATTGGTGCAACCACCATTGGCCGTATCGAAGAAGAGGCTTCACGCCAAAACGCAAGCATGTGGGAAATCGCATCGAATATTCAGCACCTGACCAAAGCCGGGCTCAACAGTGGTTCTGCTAAAAAAGTAACTGAATTTATCGAATTGCTTAGCCGCTTTGGCGAAAAAGCCGCTCAAACCGAAGCTTTCGAAATGGCTCAGCAAATTGCCACTCAAGCCGGAATTTTGGCCGAATTTTATCAGGATAAATCGCCGGAAAGCATCAGCCGCAGCGAAAACATACAGGAGTTGCTCAATGCCATTAAATTATTCTCGGACAGCGCTCAGGAAGAGGGGCGCGACAATCAGTTGGCCAATTTTATGGAGGAGGTTTCGCTGCTCACCGATCAGGATCAGGATAAATCGGACGATGTCGATAAAATAACGATGATGACAGTCCACTCTTCGAAGGGATTGGAATTCAACAATGTTTTTATTGTAGGAATGGAAGAAAACCTCTTCCCGTCAGGATTTTCGGGAACAATGACTTTGGCCGAACTTGAAGAAGAACGAAGGCTCTTTTATGTCGCGCTCACACGGGCCAGGAAAAAGGCTTTCCTCTCGTGCGCGCAGCAGCGTTTCAGATGGGGGAAGCTCGATTTCAGCAATCCGAGCCGTTTTATTGGAGAGATCGATTTGCATTTCCTTGATATTCAAAACAGCCGAATGTTCCCGCAATTTCATAGCCGAGTGTTGGCCGAAGAAGGAAAGTTGCCACCACAACCTGCACGAAGCAGCCATTCGCAACCGTTGAACCGACAGCAGCAGGTTACACGAACGGGGACAACTGCAACACCACTGTCCGACAATTTCGAGGCAGACGATCCAGCCACTTTTGAAGCCGGCATGTATATCGAACACCAGCGCTTTGGCAGGGGAAAAATCATTGAAATTCAAGGTGTGATGCCCGAAGCAAAAGCCAAAGTCTTTTTCCCTAATCAGGGAGAAAAGCAGTTGCTGTTGAAATTTGCCAAATTAAAGATATCAAGATGAAGCACGACGCTTTGATATGGTGACGAAAAAAAGTAGATTTGTGAATGAAAAAACAACGGAAGTATAATTCTGTCAAACAATAAGTTAATAAAAACACCCCATGATATCAAAAGATTACAACACGCAGCGTAAAAAGATGAAACTGCCAGAATATGGCCGCTGTTTGCAGAAAATGGTCGACCACGTACTTCAAATCGAAGACAAAGACGAGCGCAATCTGGCCGTAAAATCAATCATCGATATTATGGGGACAATGTATCCGTATCTTCGCGACATCAATGATTTCAAACATAAATTATGGGATCACATTGCCATCATGTCTGATTTTAAACTCGATATCGATTACCCATTTGACCCGCCCAAGCCCGAAACATTCTCGGAAAAGCCACAGTTTGTTCCGTACAACCAGTCGGATATTCGTTTTCGCCACTACGGAAAGATTATGGAACAACTCATTACCAACACCGTTGCCATGGATGACGAAAATCCGGCCAAAACGGTAGCAACAGAACAGTTGGCCAACCAAATGAAGAAATCGTACCTGACATGGAACAAAGATGCCGTTGACGATGAAAAAATTCTGGATGACCTTTCGCTCATATCAAAAGGAAAGCTCAATGTTGGCGAGAACTTTAAACTACAGGAAGTTATCGACATAGTTAAACCGCAGAAACCCAAACAACAGCAAAAAAAAGGCGGGCAGAACAATCCTAACCGAAAACACAAATAGAGAATAGCCCATGGCAAGGTTTATTATCGAAGGTGGACAACGCCTTCAAGGCGAACTGACACCGCAAGGAGCAAAGAACGAAGCCTTGCAGGTGATTTGTGCCACGCTGCTTACTGCCGATAAAGTTACCATCACCAACATTCCCGAGATCAGGGATGTTATCAAACTGATTGAAATCCTGAAAGATTTAGGGCTTTCCGTTTCCCGGAACCAAAAGGGAAGTTACACTTTTCAGGCCGACAAAATCGATATAGATTACCTGAAAAGCGAGCGTTTTTTCTCTCAGGCTGCAAGTCTGCGCGGTTCCATTATGATTGTCGGCCCTTTGCTGGCCCGTTTTGGGAAAGGCATCATACCGCAGCCCGGCGGCGACAAGATAGGCCGTCGACGGCTCGACACCCACTTCAGGGGTTTCGAGATGTTGGGAGCTACCTTTCATTTCGATGCCGCAAAATCGTTATACGAAGTTGAAGCGCCAGCCCTGACAGGCTGTTATATGTTACTTGACGAAGCATCGGTTACCGGAACAGCCAACCTTATCATGGCTGCCGTAATGGCCCAGGGAACGACTACCATCTACAATGCAGCCTGCGAACCATACATTCAGCAACTTTGTAAAATGTTGGTGAGCATGGGTGCCAAAATCGAGGGAATAGGCTCCAATCTTTTGACAATAAAAGGTGTTGTAACGCTCAAAGGATGCGAACACCGGTTATTGCCCGATATGATTGAAGTTGGAAGTTTTATCGGCTTGGCCGCCATGACCTCATCCGATATCCTGATCAAAAATGCCGGTTACGACCAACTGGGTATTATCCCCGACTCGTTTCGCCGCCTGGGAATCTCACTCAACCGCATCGGCGACGACATTCACATCCCGGCTCAGGATAATTACGAAATCGAATCGTTTATCGACGGTTCCATCATGACCATAGCCGATGCACCATGGCCGGGCCTTACCCCCGACCTGCTCAGTGTTTTTTTGGTCGTAGCCACGCAAGCCAAAGGCAGCATACTTATCCATCAGAAAATGTTTGAAAGCCGCCTTTTCTTCGTTGATAGATTGATTGATATGGGGGCAAAAATAATATTATGCGACCCGCACCGGGCCACCGTTATCGGACTGGAAAAATCGCACCCGCTCAGGGCAACCAAAATGAGTTCGCCCGATATTCGTGCCGGTGTAGCACTACTCATTGCCGCACTTTCAGCCAACGGGAAATCGACCATCGACAATATCGAACAAATTGACCGTGGGTACGAAAATATTGATATGAGGCTGAATGCTTTAGGAGCCAAAATTATCAGGGAATAAAATTTCATTGCCTGCAACAATCCCCGACTGAACAAACTGACAGATAAAGGAAGACTTTTTTCTGTCAGTTTGTCGCTTTAGCTGCCATTGGCAGATAATTTGCTATGTAATAATCAAGAAGTTGAAAAAAAGTAGAATCATGACGAAAAAGAGAGACGATAAAGAAAAGCATATGGCACAACCAACAGTCGACATAGAACAGAATACTGAAAATCAGAATATTGACAATAAAAACCTGCAAGAGGCAACAATCGATCCCAATGAAGCGTCGCCGGAAAGTGATATAGATTCAAAAGCAAAAATTACGGGGTTGGAAGCAGAAGTGGCCGAACTTAAAGCCAATTTGGCCGGTGCAAATGACAAATACCTTCGCCTTTCTGCCGATTTTGACAATTTCAGACGTCGTACACTGAAAGAAAAAATGGAACTAATCAATTCTGCTTCCGAAAAAGTATTATCCAATATACTTTCAGTAATCGACGATTTTGAGCGGGCTATCCAGGCCAGCAACAATTCGACTGATGCCGAAGCTACAAAGGAAGGCATTCTATTGATATATAATAAATTCAAAGATTTCACCAAACAAAATGGCGTGACCGAGATAGATGCTATAGGTGCCGACTTCAATACCGATATGCACGAGGCCATAACCAAAATCCCGGCACCGACCGAAGAACTTAAAGGTAAGGTTGTCGATGTTATTCAGAAAGGCTACTACCTCAACGACAAGGTTATACGTTTTGCCAAAGTAGTAGTTGGCGAGTAAATATTTACTTCTGAAAATGAATTAAAATGGCAAAAAGAGATTACTATGAAGTATTAGGGGTTTCGAAAAGCGCTACCGCTGAAGAGATTAAAAAAGCTTACCGTAAGAAGGCAATTCAATATCATCCCGATAAAAATCCCGGCGATAAAGAGTCGGAAGAGATGTTTAAAGAGGCAGCAGAAGCTTACGAAGTACTGAGCAGCCCGGAAAAAAAACAACGTTACGACCAGTTTGGCCATGCCGGGATGGGTAATCAAGGTGGTTTTAGCGGCCACAATATGTCGATGGACGATATTTTTTCTATGTTCGGCGACATTTTTGGCGGAGGTGGCAGCTTTGGCGGTTTTGGTGGTTTTGGTGGCAATGCGCGCAGCCAGCGTGTCAACCGCGGTTCAAATCTTCGTATAAAAGTAACACTCAACCTGAACGAAATAGCAGCCGGTGCCGAGAAAAAACTAAAAGTCAGAAAATATGTCACTTGTGACAGTTGTCACGGTAGCGGAGCCAAAGGCAGCAGCGGACATACCACCTGTTCCACCTGTAAAGGTTCCGGCCAGGTAACGCGTGTCAGCAACACCTTTTTGGGACAGATGCAAACCACATCAACCTGCCCGACTTGTGGCGGCGATGGTAAAATTATTTCGCAGAAATGTGATAAATGCCATGGTGAAGGCATTATGACCGGCGAAGAGGTGATAACCATTAAAATACCTGCAGGTGTAGCCGAAGGAATGCAATTATCGGTAAGTGGCAAAGGAAATGCAGCCCGAAGAGGTGGCATTCCAGGCGATCTGCTGGTACAAATTGCCGAAGAAGAACACCCGGAATTGATTCGCGACGAAAATGATTTAATATACAATCTCTATCTCTCGTTTCCTGATTTGACGCTTGGGACAACAGCCGAAATTCCGACCATCGATGGTAAAGTAAAAGTAAAAATTGATTCGGGTACCCAACCTGAAAAAATCCTACGCCTTCGCGGAAAAGGAATTCCCGACGTAAACGGCTACGGGAAAGGCGACCTGTTGGTCAGGATTCATGCCTGGATACCACAGAAATTGAATTCGGAAGAGAAGAAAATGGTAGAGAAACTGCAAAGTTCAACCGGATTTAAAGTTCCGGACAGCAGTAAAGAGCGAAATTTCTTTGATAAAGTGAAAGATATGTTCGACTAAATGCCGAATACTTAGTAAAAGTCCGTTAAAATTCAATTGCCCCGATAGCTAACGCTTCGGGGCAATTTTACTTCTATTTGATTTGGATCTATCTTTTGAGTTTAATTACCTCACTGCCGGCCAACAGAAATGCCCCGGTGCCATAAACTTCCCAACTCTCGGCATTAAAATTCTTGCGTGGGTCGGCGCCAATGGGTTGCACCCAGCCCACTCTTCCATTATTATCGACACATTGAGTCAATGCACGCCACGCTTTTTGAACAGCAGGCTGATAGGTTTGCCTGTCGAGCAGCCCATTATTGATTCCCCATGCCAACGCATAACAATAAAATCCCGAACCACTTACCTCTCCCCCGGGATACGACTCAGGGTCAAGTAGCGATGCGCGCCACAAGCCGTCGCCCTGCTGAAGGGCGAGAATACGGGCAGCCATTTGTTTGTACAACGCTTCATAAAAAGAACGTTCGTTGTAGTTTTTGGGCAACTCATCCAATATCCTGACCAATCCGCCCATTACCCAACCATTCCCGCGCGACCAGAAAATTTTCTTGCCGTTAGCTTCACGCTTATCGGCGCCATCGCCCTTAATCACGTAACTTAAATCGCGGGCAAAGAGATGTTCCTCCTTGTCATACAATAGATTGTAGCATTCCTTAAACAGCTGGTCGCTGTAAGTCAAGTATTTTGTATTTCCGGTAGTTACGCCCAGCTTTACCAGCGCCGGCGGCCCCATAAAAAGAGCATCGCACCACCACCATTTTATCACTTCAATACCTTTGGTGGGATAAGGTTTTGCCATAAAAATGGCTACAGTATCGATAAATGGTTGCAATATTTCAGTCTCCTTCTCCTTCCGGTAAACATCGACATAGGTTTGACAGATAGCAATATCATCGGCATGATACCAGCGGAGCCCCGGCTTCCAGTTCGTTTTCTCGCCCAAATCGAGTAATGCCTGATAAAGTTCCTTCGAACCTGTTGTTTTCCAGGCAGCCGTTACTCCGGCATAAAATGCACCGTTGGTCCAGTCGAAAGGCTCATGCCTGGGATTTTTCAACTGCCATTCAGCAGCTTTTATCATCGTCGATTTGATAAATTTTTTATCAAACAGGTTTGCGTTTTCGACAGACTGTGTTTTACCTGCCAGACACAAGGCAATAAAAGTGAAGATAATTAGTAGTTTTCTCATTGGAATTGTGCTGTTTGGTTGTTTTGTGCGAATATATCAACATATGCTATCGATTGCAAATTTGAATTCATCGAAAAAAGAAATTAAATTATTATTAATTGTAACTTCAACGACAGATTGAAAGTACAATAGATTGAAAAAATGATTATTATTGCATCGAAATAAAAGCAATGTATTACAAAAACCATCATAGCGGACATCATCATTTCCCTGCCCAACGGTAGGCCCGATTTGGTACGTCGCCATGATAAAAATTTATACCAATATACAGGCTTACCTCTCAAAAAGGTAGGCCTTTTTTAATTTTGCAACTATGGATAAGACTTTACGAATTGCCATCCAAACCAAAGGCCGGTTAAACGAAGACTCTGTACAACTTCTCGAAGAGGCAGGAATAAAATTTATTCCTGGCAAGCGTAAGCTGATTTCATCGGCCAAAGATTTTCCACTTGAGGCACTTTACCTGCGCGATGATGATATTCCGCAGTGTGTGGCCGACGGGGTTTCTGACATTGGCATTGTTGGGCTGAACGAAATTGAAGAACAAAAAAAGAGTGTTGAAATTATCAAGCATTTGGGTTTCAGCAAATGCAGGCTTTCGCTTGCCATTCCAAAAGATATCGAATACATTGAAAATCAATGGTTCGAAGGGAAAAAAATTGCCACATCATATCCCCGTATTTTGCAAAGCTACCTCGACGAACATGGCATTAAAGCCGATATCCATTTCATTGCAGGTTCGGTCGAAATTGCTCCGGGAATCGGGTTGGCCGATGCCATTTTCGACATTGTTAGTTCGGGAAGTACATTGGTTAGCAATAGATTAAAAGAAGTAGAAGTGGTGATGAAATCGGAAGCAGTTCTGGTGGCAACACCATCGCTCAACAAAGAAAAGCAAGCCATTATCGATGAGCTGATCTTCAGAATCGAAGCCGTGGAAAAAGGGAAAGGGAAAAAATATATTATGCTAAACGCTCCCGATTCCAAACTCGAACAAATCACGAAAGTGTTACCCGGTTTTACATCGCCTACTATTATGCCGCTGGCCAAACCGGGATGGAGTTCGCTGCACTCGGTAATCAACGAATGTGAATTCTGGGAAGTTATCGGGAACTTGAAACGCAATGGTGCCGAGGGAATTCTGGTGCTTCCAATCGAAAAAATCATCTACTAAACATTGTAATATGCAGATTTTCCGAAATCCTATTAACACTACCCGGACTAAGATAATCGAGCGCCCCAAAACCGAATCATCGGCGAGCAAAGGAGTGGTAAAAGATATTCTCAGCAATATCCGCAAAAATGGCGATGTAGCTGTTCGGGAATACACCCACCGTTTTGACAAAGTCGATATGGACGATTTCAGGGTTAGCAGAAAAGAGGTACAAAGTGCTATCAAGAAAGTTGCCCCGGAGTTGATAGAAGCCATAAATATTGCAGCTGACAATATCCGCAAGTTTCATGAAGCCCAGCGACGCTTTTATGGAATTACTGAAACCATGCCCGGTGTGAAATGTTGGCAGAAAGCTGTACCGATAGAAAAAGTTGGGCTATATATTCCGGGCGGTTCTGCCCCCCTCTTCTCGACAGTATTGATGTTGGGAATTCCAGCCCACATAGCCGGTTGCAACGAGGTAGTACTTTGCACACCGCCCGACAAACGTGGTAATATTCACCCGGCCATTCTATATGCCGCATCTATCAGCAACATTAAATCAATCTATAAAATCGGCGGCGTACAGGCCATTGCTGCAATGGCTTACGGGACAGAAACAGTAATGAAGGCCGATAAAATATTCGGTCCGGGCAACTCGTGGGTTACCATGGCCAAACAGATGATTTCGGTAGAAGAATGTGCTATCGATATGCCGGCCGGACCATCTGAGTTACTGGTTATTGCCGATGACTCGGCCGAACCTGCATTTATTGCCTCCGATTTGCTATCGCAGGCCGAACACGGCCCCGACAGCCAGGTATTGCTGGTTACCTGCCACGAACTCATTATTGAAAAGGTAATTACAGAACTTGAAATACAGATAAAAACCTTGCCGCGTGCTGCCATTGCCCTAAAAGCCATACAAAACAGCCGAGCCGTTTTGCTCAACGACGAAGATGAGATACTTTCTTTTGTCAATCAATATGCTCCGGAACACCTGATAATTGCAACACGAACCGCCACAAATCTGGCTGACCGGATTATCAATGCAGGCTCCGTTTTTATTGGCAATTATACGCCTGAAAGTGCAGGCGATTATGCCTCGGGAACCAATCACACTTTACCGACACATGGCTGGACACGCGCTTTCAGTGGCATCAATCTCGACAGTTTCTGCAAAATTATCTCATTTCAGGAAATTTCGTTCGAGGGTATTAAGACTTTAGGACCAATTATTGAAACCATGGCAGAAGCCGAAGAGCTAATTGCCCATAAAAGAGCTGCCTCCATCCGTTTCAGAAACGAAATTATTTAATTAACATGAGCTTTGATATCAACAATATAACTCGCAAAAACATTCTTTCGCTGAAACCTTACTCCAGCGCAAGAGATGAGTTTTCGGGCGATGCAGCCGTTTTTCTCGATGCCAATGAGAACCCGTTTAATACGCCATGGAACCGCTATCCCGATCCACGACAGAGTCAGTTAAAGGCTCAAATTGCCAAACTGAAACCGGTCGAACCATCGCAAATATTTCTGGGAAATGGGAGTGATGAACCTATCGACTTGCTTTTCAGGGCATTTTGTGAACCCGGAATTGATAATATTGTTTCGATTGCGCCAACCTATGGCATGTATCGCGTTGCAGCCGACATCAACAACATCGAAGTTATTGAAAGCCATCTCTCCAGTGAATTTGAGTTGGAGGGCAATGATCTTTTGGCCAAAGTGAATGAAAATACCAAATTAATCTTTCTTTGTTCACCCAACAACCCATCTGGCAATCTACTGGATAATAACGAGATAAAAAAAATAATCCTTAGCTTTAAGGGTTTGGTTGTCGTCGACGAAGCCTATATCGATTTTTGCCCCGAAAGGTCGCTGTTGCCCGAAATCGCCAGTTTTCCTAATCTGGTTATCCTTCAAACCTTTTCGAAAGCCTGGGGAATGGCCGGACTGCGGCTGGGAATGGCATTTGCAGCCAAACCGATAATCGATGTGTTGAATAAAATCAAATATCCTTATAACCTGAGCATTCTCACACAACAAAAAGCGATTGAACTCATTAAAAATGAAAACAATAAAACCGAATGGGTTGATATTCTTTTAAAAGAGAGAGACAATTTGATAGAAAATCTGCACAAACTGACACTGGTAAAAAAAATCTTCAGAACCGATTCGAACTTTATTCTGATTAAAGTTGAGAAACCAGTCGATTTATACAACTATCTGGTTGGCGAGAAAATTATTGTACGCGATCGTTCCAGGATCTTGCTTTGTGAAGGTTGCCTTCGAATAACAGTTGGCTCTACTGAAGAAAATCAGCAGTTAATCAGCGTATTACAAAATACACCTTCCAAATTTCAATAAACAACCATGAAAAAGGTACTATTTATAGATCGCGATGGAACATTGATTTGGGAACCGCCAAACGAACAGCAAATTGACTCGCTTGAGGTGCTTGAATTTATCCCGAACGTATTTCGCAACTTATATAATATTCAAAAATATCTTGACTACGAGCTGGTTATGGTAACCAATCAGGATGGTTTGGGAAGCGTAACCTTTCCCGAACACACTTTTTGGCCAGCACACGAGAAAATGATAAAAGCTTTTGCCAACGAAGGGGTTACTTTTGGGAACATTCACATTGACAGGACGCGGCCTGAAGACAATGCACCAACCCGAAAACCGGGAATCGGGATGCTAAGCCAATATTTCGACGGAGATTACGACCTGGCCAATTCAATCGTTATCGGCGACCGCCTTACTGATGTTGAACTGGCAAAAAATCTGGGAGCCAAAGCGATTCTTTTCGATTGGAATAATCTCGTAGCGGAGATGCAACAGCGCAACCTCTACTCCTATTGTTTGCTGTCGACTACCAGCTGGGACGAAGTCTTCGAACTCTTGTCGAATCTCAACCGTAAAGCTACGGTTAACCGCAAAACATCTGAAACCGATATTTTCATTGAAATTAATCTGGCAGGAAAAGGCAACAGTAATATTTCGACAGGATTACGCTTTTTCGACCACATGCTCGACCAAATTGGCCGGCATTCGGGATGCGACCTCACCATTCAGGTAAAAGGCGATCTCGACATCGACGAACACCATACCATTGAAGATACCGGAATTGCGTTGGGCGAAGCGATTCGCAAAGCTTTAGGCGACAAACGCGGTATCGAGCGCTACGGTTATTGTCTTCCGATGGACGAATCGCTGGCTCAGGTTGCCCTCGATTTTGGCGGTCGACCCTGGTTGGTTTGGGAAGCAGCCTTCAAGCGCGAATTTGTTGGCGATATGCCTACCGAAATGTTTAAACATTTTTTTAAATCGGTATCCGATGCAGCACTTTGCAATCTGAATATCAAAGCAGAAGGAGAAAATGAACATCATAAAATCGAAGGCATTTTCAAAGCATTTGCACGTGCACTAAAAATGGCCATTCGCAAAGACCCCTTTCAGCAATCGCTACCCAGCACAAAAGGCACCTTATGAATACAATACAGGAAATAAGAGAGATAAAAAACACAGCTATCTTATTGATTCACTGCCCCGATCGACAAGGAATTTTGGCAACAGTAACCGAATTTCTGAATAAAAATCAGGGAAATATTATCTATCTCGATCAGCATGTCGACCGTGAAGAAGGCCTTTTTTACATGAGAGTGGAATGGGAACTTACCGATTTCTTGATTCCGCGCGATAAAATTGCCGATTATTTTGAGACACTGATTGCTCAAAAGTTTGGCATGACATTCTGGCTCCATTTTACCGAAGAACGCCCCCGCATGGCGCTTTTCGTTTCCAAGATGTCGCACTGTTTGTTCGACATTCTGGCCCGCTATACCGCCGGCGAATGGGATGTAGAGATTCCACTCATAATCAGCAACCACGAAAAATTAAAACCAGTAGCCGATCGTTTCGGAATACCATTTTGCCTTTCGGAAAAGAATGGCCAAAACAAAAGCGATGCTGAAGCTGAAGAATTAAAGCGTCTTAAATCTCACAACATTGATTTTATTGTACTTGCACGATACATGCAGGTGCTTTCCGACGATTTTGTAACCCATTTCCCGAACCGGATTATCAATATTCACCACTCGTTTTTGCCTGCATTCGCAGGGGCAAAACCCTATCATGCGGCACACCAGCGAGGGGTGAAAATCATTGGGGCAACAAGCCATTATGTAACTGCCGACCTCGATGCCGGACCAATTATAGCCCAGGACGTGGTTCGGATTTCGCATATCGATACCGTTGATAGCCTTGTTCGCAAAGGGCGCGATCTTGAGAAAATCGTTCTTAGTGAAGCGGTTTACAAACATCTGCAACACAAAATCCTGGTTTACAACAACCGAACAGTCATTTTCAATTAACAAACTTTAAGCATGAAACAATTATTCAAAAATTTCTCGGTTTTTCTGTTCATTGCGGCAGTTTCAATAACGGCTTCAGCCCAAAATAAAAATCAACTTCCCCAAAAAGAGATTCCAGCCGATTATGGTTACATTGTAAAGATTGGCGATAAAATACCTGATTTTTCGATGACGCTGGCCAACGGTAAAAAAATTTCAACCGGCGATTTTAAAGGTAAAATAGTGATGTTGCAATTTACCGCCAGTTGGTGCGGGGTTTGCCGAAAAGAGATGCCTGAAATTGAAAAAGAGATTTGGCTGACAAACAAAAGCAATCCTAAATTCCTGCTTTATGGAATTGATTTGGATGAACCGGTGGAAAAAGTTCAAAAATTTGCCGCTGATATGAAAATTTCCTATCCGCTTGGTCTTGATCCTGGTGGCGCCATTTTTAACCTTTTTGCCGAAAAAAATGCCGGAGTCACCCGAAACGTAATCATCGACAAAAATGGAAAGATCGTCTATATGACAAGACTTTACAAAGAAGAAGAGTTTAAGGAAATGGTGAACGTAATTGAAACGTTGCTTAAATAGCTGACTAAAGAAGTTGAAATGAAAGTAGTCATTATTAAGTACAATGCCGGAAATATTATGTCAGTCGATTTTGCGCTGCAACGACTGGGTATTCAAGCCGAAGTTACTGACGATATCGAAAAAATTAAACAAGCCGACAAAGTGATTTTTCCCGGTGTTGGCGAGGCTTCGACCACGATGAGCTATCTTCGGCAACACAAACTCAATCAACTTATAGTCGATTTAAAACAACCGGTTTTAGGCATTTGCCTCGGACTTCAACTCATGTGCAGCCACTCTGAAGAGGGAGACACCGATTGTCTGGGCATTTTTCCTGAGCAAGTAAGAAAGTTTATCCCAGAACCCGGTAATCAATTCATTACCAAAGTTCCGCATATGGGATGGAACAATCTCGCCAAAACAAAAAGTCCGCTTTTTGACACTGATATCGAAAATCAATATGTCTATTTTGTTCATTCTTACTATGCAGCCATTGGCAACGACACTGCCGCCACATCCCATTACATCAATCCTTTTAGTGCAGCTCTACAGCGGGATAATTTCTATGCCGTGCAATTTCACCCCGAAAAAAGTGGCAGTATTGGAGAAAAAATCCTGACGAATTTTATTCAACTCAAGTGACTATGGCCATCGAAATCATCCCCGCCATCGATATTATTGATGGAAAATGCGTCAGGCTGAGCCAAGGCGATTACAGCCAAAAAACAATCTACAACGAAAATCCTCTGGAGGTGGCCAAAATGTTCGAAAATGCCGGTATCAGGCGTCTTCATCTGGTCGATTTGGATGGTGCAAAAGCACATCATATTGTTAACTATAAGGTATTGGAACAAATTGCCGCCAATACCCGGTTAATCATTGACTTTGGGGGCGGCTTGAAAAGTGATGCTGACCTTCATATTGCATTTAATTCCGGTGCCCGGATGGTTACCGGAGGAAGCATTGCGGTGAAGAATCCGGAGACATTTTATTCGTGGATTGAAAAATTTGGTGCTGACAAAATCATACTGGGAGCCGATGCCCAAAACGAGATGATTGCCGTAAGTGGCTGGCAGGAAGCCACCGATGTTTCAATTTTTCAATTTATTGGCCATTACAAAGAAAAAGGGATTTCGAAAGTTATCTCGACGGACATTGCCCGCGATGGCATGTTAACCGGTCCAAGTCTCGAACTTTACCAGCAGATTCTCGATCAGTTTCCATCGCTCGAACTGATTGCCAGCGGTGGTGTTGCCTCAATGCAGGACATCATCGAACTTGATCAAATGGGAGTTCCGGGCGTAATTACAGGCAAAGCCATTTATGAAGGGAAAATCTCACTTGCCGAGATTCGTAAGTTTATTGGTTAACTGGCAGACGTTAAAGAAAAGTAAAACTGATATAAAGATGCTTGCAAAACGTATAATACCATGTCTCGATATCAAAGACGGACAAACCGTTAAAGGGGTGAACTTTGTCAATATCCGTGAGGTTGGCGACCCGGTTGAACTGGGTAAACGCTACGCCGAACAGGGTGCTGATGAATTGGTTTTCCTCGATATTACAGCCACGCACGAAGGCCGGAAAACCTTCTCGGCGCTGGTAAAACGGATTGCCCAAAACCTGAATATCCCCTTTACCGTCGGCGGCGGGATCAGCGAATTGAAAGATGCCGAAACGCTGTTGCAGTCGGGTGCCGACAAGATTTCCATCAACTCATCGGCTGTTAGAAACCCCAAATTAATCGATGAACTGGCCCGCAATTTTGGAAGTCAGTTTGTCGTGGTAGCCATCGATGCCCGCGAAGCCAACAATCACTGGACAGTTACGGTAAACGGTGGTCGTATCCCAACAGAAAAAGAACTATTCTCATGGGCCAAAGAGGCTGAAAGCCGTGGTGCAGGCGAAATTCTTTTCACCTCAATGAACCACGATGGCACCAAAAGCGGCTTTGCCAATAAAGCGCTGGCGCAGCTTTCCGACAGCCTGACCATTCCCATTATCGCTTCGGGTGGTGCCGGAAACATGCAACACTTTGCCGATGTTTTTACAACAGGTAAAGCCGATGCCGGCTTGGCGGCCAGTATTTTTCACTTCGGCGAAATAGCAATTCCAGATCTGAAAAACTTTCTTCGGGCGAAAAGCATTACCGTTCGTTAAACCTCAAAAAATAAAATATGAATCTCGATTTCTCAAAACTCAACGGCTTGGTTCCGGCCATTATTCAGGACCAAAGAACATCGAAAGTGCTGATGCTCGGTTTTATGAACGAAGAGGCGCTGCAAAAAACCACTGAAACCGGTCAGGTTACATTTTTTAGCCGAGCCAAAAACCGACTTTGGACCAAAGGCGAAGAATCGGGGAACTTTCTAAATGTAATTTCGATTGAATCGGATTGCGATAACGACACGCTGTTGATAAAAGTCAATCCGGTTGGGCCGGTTTGCCATACTGGCTCCGACACCTGCTGGAACGAGAAGAACGAACAAAACGGACTCGATTTTCTGAAAAAATTACAGGATTTTATCGACCAGCGAAAAGCCGAAATGCCCGAAGGTTCCTACACCACTTCGCTTTTCCGGTCGGGGACAGCCAAAATTGCGCAGAAAGTGGGTGAAGAGGCAGTCGAAACCGTTATCGAAGCGATGGCCAACAACGACGAACGATTGATTTATGAAGCGTCAGACTTGCTCTATCACTTGATTGTCCTGATGACCCACAAAGGCTTCAGGTTGGAGGATTTGGCCCGCGAGTTGCAGAAGCGACATAAATAAGCTAAGTTTGGTGGTTGAACCAAATCGACTCGCTATGTACACAAGAGCCAGACTGACTGCTTTAATCACCTTGCTTGCCCTTTTTTGGCCTTTCTTTCCGGAGGCTAACCCAATCGTTTCCGATTCGAAAATAATCGTCACAGATGCCGACAAAGCCATCCTTCAGGCCAAACTCGACAAGTTTGCTGCGCAACGCAGTTTGCCGATTGGTGAACTGATAATCAATATCGGGAAAGATTTTCTGGGTACGCCATACGTGGCCAAGACTCTTGACAAAACCAACGAAGAAAATCTGGTTGTCAATCTTCGGGAACTCGACTGTACCACTTTTGTTGAAAACTGTCTGGCAATAGCACGCACGGTAAAAAGCAGTAAACCAAACTTCAAACAATTTATAACAGAACTCGAGAAGATTCGCTACCGCAATGGCAAAATGGATGGCTATGTCAGCCGGTTGCACTATTTCAGCGAATGGATTTCGAACAACGAATCGAAACGCCTGCTCGATGATGTTACTTTCCAACTGGGCGGCATAAGGATGCCTATCAACCTGAACTTAATGAGCACAAAGCCCGAAGCCTATCCGCAACTAAAAAGCAATGATAAATTAATTGAGCAGGTCAAAATAATCGAAACCGAACTTTCAGCCCGTATTTTTTTCTATATCCCTACGGCTAAGTTTGGCGATGCCGAAGCCGATATTCAGGACGGGGATATTGCTGCCATGACCAGCCCGATCGAAGGTATTGACGTGTTACACGTCGGGCTGATGTTTCGAAACCAGAATCGAATATATTTCCTCCATGCATCATCGACCCAAAAAAAGGTAGTTATTACCGAAGAGCCCTTCGAACAATATCTTTCTGAAAGCAAAAGGAGTTCGGGGATCATGATTGCCCGCCCATTATAACCGCCTCGGCACGTTTCACATCAATTTAATGTTAAATGTCGACAGGCATCGAAACCTTTTAAATCCCGCACAGGTAATAAGGGTATCATTTTAACAACACAAATTTTCTTTATTATGTCACTAATTGAAAAGTTAAATAAAAGATACGCAACGAAAAGTTTTGACCCAACCAAAAAATTGACCCAACAGGAATTAAATAATGTATTGGAAGCTATCAGGTTGTCAGCCTCTTCGCTCGGACTTCAAGGTTACAGGGTATTGGTGGTCGAGAATCCTGAAATTCGCCAAAAACTGAAAGAAGTTTCCTGGAACCAGACACAAATTACCGATGCTTCGCATTTGCTGGTTTTTGCGGTCGACTACGATTTCAACGAAAAAGATGCAGATGATTATTTAAAATTGGTTTCGTCGACCCGCAACCTGCCACTCGAAACGCTTTCAGGCTATGCCGATATGGTTAAAGGTTCGCTTCAACGCCCCGCCGAGCAACTTGAATCCTGGCTGACACATCAGGCGTATATTGCTTTGGGATTTGGACTGGTAGCAGCAGCTGAGGCCGGAATCGACAGCTGTCCGATGGAAGGGTTCGACCCATCGGCCTATGATACTATTCTTTCGCTTGCCCAACTGGGGTTGAAAGCCAAAGTGGTGCTGGCTATTGGCCACCGCGCGGCTGACGACAAATATCAATCCCTTCCTAAAGTGAGGAGATCAAAAGAAGAGCTTTTTATTACAGTTTGATTTTTAGATAATGGATGATAAAAGACCGGTTGACAGCCGGTCTTTTTTTTGCATTATCGATGTTCGAATAATTTATATTTATTTTAAACAATTGTCAATCCCAAACCATTAACTACTGATTTCATATTAGTTGCAAATAAACTACACCAAAAACAGGTCGTCTTGTTTCAACAACAAAAGAATTCGTTTTTTCTGTTTTTGAATCTTGATTTTTAGTTATACTTTTGGCTTAACCAACTAAGTGTACACAAAACACTAAATGAAAAAAATGTCTAATACTTACGATTGAACAAATGCCGCAATTAAGCAAGTACTTTTCTGTAGACTGCGTAATATTTGGTTTTGACTTTGAACAGCTCAATGTTCTTTTGGTAGAAAGAATATTGGTAGAACCGGAAAGCGGGCACCAGTTGGTTGCCGATTTGACCTTGGCCGGCAACCATGTTTTCGACGATGAAGATCTCGACGATGCCGCCCAGCGAATCCTTTACGACCTGACCGGACTGAAAAATATCTATCTCGAACAGTTTAAAGTTTTTGGCAACCCCCGTCGCCTCGAAAAGCCGGCCGACCAGTTATGGCTTGCCCATACCGGCCGCGACCCTAAAAGCCGAATCATTACCACCGGATACTTCTCGCTGCTGAACACCAAAAAAGTAACCATCGAGTGGCGCGGCCGTAACGTAAAATGGCATCCCGTCGATCAGATCAAAGAACTGGCTTTCGACCATAAGGAAATTCTTGACGAAGCACTGAAAGCACTTCGGAACAAACTTAAACAGGAGCCCATCGGTTTCGAACTGTTGCCCGAAAAATTTACCCTTTCGCAGATGCAGAAACTTTACGAAATTATTCTGGGCGTTGAACTCGACAAACGCAACTTCCGCAAAAAAGTATCGCGAATGAAATATCTCGAACAACTGGAAGAAAAACAGATCGGGGTCAACCACAAACCCGGCCGCCTGTACCATTTCAACAAAGAGATTTACGAACAGTCAAAAGTGGAAATATTTGACTTTACCGTCTGATCATTAATATTTAACAGCTATAAAAAAATCATGAAATTCGGATTCTTCGACGACCTCAACCGCGAATATGTCATCAATAACCCGCGGACTCCTTTTCCCTGGATTAACTACCTCGGACAGGAAGATTTTTTCTCACTCGTTTCGAACACTTCGGGCGGTTACAGCTTTTATAAAGATGCCCGTCTGCGCCGCATCACCCGTTATCGCTACAACAATGTACCCATCGACAATGGCGGAAAATATTTCTACATCAAAGAGGGAGATAAAATCTGGTCGCCGGGATGGAAACCGGTTAAAACCGAACTCGACAGTTACAGCTGCCGCCACGGGCTGGGCTATACCATCATCAACGGACAACTGAATGGCCTCGAAGCCGAAACCCTCTTTTTTGTCCCGCTTGGTTACAAAGGCGAAGTACAAAAGCTTTCGCTGAAAAACCATTCAACCGAAACAAAAAAATTCCAGCTCTTCTCGCTTGTCGAGTGGAACCTTTGGAACGCCCTCGACGATATGACCAACTTCCAGCGCAATTTCTCGACCGGCGAAGTGGAGATTGAAGGCTCTGTAATTTACCATAAAACCGAGTACAAAGAACGCCGCGACCATTACGCCTTCTACTCGGTCAATGCCCCTATCGATGGTTTCGACACCGACCGCGAAACCTTTATTGGCCTCTACAACGGATTCGAAATGCCCGACGTGGTAGCTGATGGACAATCGCGCAACAGCGAAGCACACGGCTGGTCACCTATTGCCTCACACAGCCTCAACATCGAGCTAAAACCGGGCGAAAGCCGCGATTTGGTTTTCATTCTGGGCTATGTCGAAAACCCGCAGGAGGAGAAATTCTCGGCCCCGCTGGTAGTCAACAAAACCAAGGCCTACGCCATGATGGAGAATTTCAGCAACAGCCAAAAGGTTGAAGTGGCTTTCGCCGAACTGAAAAAATACTGGGAAGAAAAACTCTCGGTGTACGAAATCAAAAACAGCGACCCACGCCTCGAACGCATGGTCAATATCTGGAACCCCTACCAGTGCATGATTACCTTTAACTTCTCGCGCAGCGCCTCCTATTTCGAATCGGGTATTGGCCGTGGAATGGGATTCCGCGATTCGAACCAGGATTTGATAGGCTTCGTACACATGGCTCCCGAAAGGGCCCGCCAGCGCATTATCGATATTGCCAGCACCCAGTTTGAAGATGGCGGTGCCTACCACCAATATCAGCCATTGACCAAACGGGGCAACAATGAAATTGGCGGCAACTTTAACGACGACCCGCTATGGCTTATCCTCTCCGTTTCGGCCTATATCAAGGAAACCGGCGACTGGAAAATACTCGACGAACCGGTACCGTTCGATAACGACTGGAGCAAAGCCACTCCCCTTTTCGACCACTTGCGCCGCTCGTTCTATCATGTGGTAAACCATTTGGGCGAACATGGACTGCCACTGATTGGCCGCGCCGACTGGAACGACTGTCTAAACCTCAACTGCTTCTCGAACAACCCCGACGAATCGTTTCAAACCACCGAAAACAAAGAGGGTGGCAAAGCCGAATCGGTGATGATTGCCGGTTTGTTTGTGCTTTACGGCGGCGAATTTGTTAAACTGTGCCAGGAGCTGAAACGCGACAGCGAGGCTTCGGAAGCCGAAAAACAGGTGGCCAAAATGGTGAAAGCCATTGACCAACATGGCTGGGATGGCGAGTGGTTCCTGCGGGCCTACAACCATTTTGGCGGGAAAATTGGCTCGAACGAAAACGAAGAGGGCAAAATATTTATCGAATCGCAAGGTTTCTGCATTATGGCAGGCGTGGGGGTTAACGATGGCCGTGCCAAACAAGCCCTCGAAGCGGTGAACGAACGGCTGGCCTGCCAGTATGGCATCGTACTCAACAATCCGGCCTTTACCAAATACTACATCGAGATGGGCGAAATATCGACCTATCCGAAAGGGTACAAGGAGAATGCCGGTATTTTCTGCCACAACAACCCATGGATTATGATTGCCGAAACATTGGTGGGCAATGGCGACCGCGCTTTCGATTACTATACCCGCATCGCCCCCTCTTATCTCGAAGAGATTAGCGACCTGCACAAAACCGAGCCTTACGTTTACGCGCAAATGGTGGCCGGTAAAGATGCCTTCAAACCGGGCGAGGCCAAAAACAGCTGGCTTACCGGTACCGCAGCATGGAACTACTATGCCATCACCCAATATATCCTGGGCATTCAGCCCGATTATCACGGACTAAAAGTAAACCCGGTTATCCCGAAAGATTGGACAGGCTTTACCGTTAGCCGTCGTTTCCGCAATGCCACTTACAACATAGAAGTAAAAAACCCGAACGGTGTAAGTTGTGGTATTTCCCAAATGTTGGTCGATGGGAAAGCGGTCGAAGGCAATATTATCCCAATTTTAGGCGATGGCCAAACCCACGAAGTACAAATTATATTAGGATAACCGCATGAAAAGAACAACACAATTTATCGGACTTACACTGGTTGTAACACTGTTGGCTTCGTGTGCGGGTAAACAACTCTCCATTTCGAATGGGGCACAGGCCAAAATCAAAGCCAATCAGTTAGACTATTATATTGGAAATCCCAAAAAAGCTATCGTTCCCGGTGAGGGGAAAAGTGAGTTTTTTCTGGTCGATGAAACAACAGGTAAGATAGTTTTTACAGGAACCCTACCCGAAGGAAAACTTTTTGAACCAGCAGGGGAAGTGGTAGCCATTGCCGATTTCAGCTCTTTCGAGCAACCCGGCACCTATCGTTTAGCCGTGAACGACTCGCTCTTCTCCAACCCTTTTCGAATTGAAATGCAGCCTGCAACTAAAGTAACCCGTG
>JACCEE010139811.1_pt1 | contig 67316 bp, 68 predicted proteins | sample 7449931 | NCBI WGS metagenome assembly JACCEE01 (sample SAMN15323457, study PRJNA562643) | freshwater metagenome | isolation source: river surface water | place: USA:Blue River Watershed | collected 2017-08-19
AATCCACGTTTCTGGCAATTTTCAGGAAAACCTCGTCCATACTTTGCGCACCGAAGTTCAGTTTCAGCGCGGCGGGGGTATCGAGTGCCACAATTTTCCCTTCCGACATAATGGCTACCCGGTCGCAATATTCGGCCTCGTCCATGTAGTGGGTGGTGACAAAAATGGTGGTCCCTTTGGCTGCCTCTTCGTAAATCATGTCCCAGAATTTGCGTCGGGTAAGCGGATCGACACCTCCCGATGGTTCGTCGAGAAAGACAATGGTCGGGTTGTGAAAAACCGCCAGCGAAAAGGAGAGCTTCTGCTTCCATCCCAATGGCAATCCGGCTACCAGTTTATTTCGCACCGATTCCATCTCCAGTTTTTCGAGCAACCGGTTGGTCTTCTCTTTGCGCTCAACACGGCTGATACCATATATCCCGGCGAAAAGGCGGATGTTTTCGTACACCGTCAAATCTTCATATAGCGAGAATTTTTGCGACATGTAGCCAATATTGCGTTTAATCTGCTCGCGCTGACGGTAACCATCGAAACCGGCTACCTGCAGTTCTCCTGAAGTGGGTTCGAGCAGTCCGCAAATCATACGGATGGCGGTTGTCTTTCCGGCACCGTTGGCGCCCAGAAAGCCAAATATCTCTCCGGGCCATACTTCAAAGGTGAGGTGGTCGTCGGCGACAAAGGTGCCAAACTTCTTTACCAGGTTTTTGACCCGGATAACCGGTTGTTTTGTCATATCAGTTGCCATGATGCTGCATCAGTTCCATGAATAAATCTTCGATTCCGGGTGTAATCTCTTTAATGGTGAGTCCCGAATGGCCTTTATCCTCCAAATATTGGCTAATGCTGGTTGAAGTAAGATGCTCGTTGCAGGTGACATGAATCGATTCGCCGAAAGCAAATACCGATTCAGTTCCCTGAAGTTTGCGGAGCAGGCCAATACAGGCATATCGTTCTGATGAACTGGCTGTTTCGACTCCCACAAGGCGTTTGGTAAACTGCCGGGTGATGGATTGGGGTGTGTCGACCGAGAGGATTTGACCCGACTGGATCAATGCCACGCGGTCGCAGAGCATCGCTTCGTCCATGTATGGTGTAGAGACCAGAATGGTGATGCCCAGAGCTTTCAGTTTTTTCAGCATCTCCCAAAACTCTTTCCGCGAAACGGCATCTACGCCGGTAGTTGGTTCATCGAGCACGAGAACTTTTGGGGCGTGAATCAACGCGCATGAAAGGGCCAGTTTTTGCTTCATCCCTCCGGAGAGTTTTCCGGCCGGACGATTTTTAAATGGCTCAATTTGCCGGTAAATATCTTTAATTAGGTGGTAGTTGGCTTCGACAGTTGTTCCGAACACAGTGGCAAAAAATTCCAGATTCTCGGCTACCGTCAGGTCAGCATAAAGCGAGAAGCGTCCCGGCATGTAACCCACCATCTCTCTTATTTTTCTGAAATCGGCTACAACATCCAGTCCGTCGAGTGACGCTTTGCCACTATCGGGGCGTAAAAGGGTAACCAGAATCCGCATCAGCGAACTCTTCCCTGCACCGTCAGGCCCAATCAGTCCGAAAAGTTCACCTTTTGCCACTTCGAGCGAGATGCTTTTCAAAGCCTGAGTTGCTCCGTACGACTTCTCAATATTTTCGATTGATATCATTGTAATGGCCCCCTCGCACTCCCCCAACGGGGAGCTTTTTTTAAGAAGAGTTTGACAACTATTATTGAACCCTTTTGTAAGCCCCTGCGGTGAGGGGCTTAGGGAAGGCTTTCTATAGCCTGATTTCCCCGGGCATGCCAATTTTCAGGCTTCCGTCGTTGGGTACTTTTACTTTCGCGGCATAGACCAACTTAACCCTTTCCTTTTTGGTCTGAATAATTTTGGGGGTAAATTCGGCTTCTGATGCAATCCACGAAACGGTTCCTTCCAACTGGCGGTTGGTGGCGGCAGTATCGTCGATAAATACTTTTACTTTCTGTCCGATTTTGATGTGGGGCAGTTGGTCGCCGCTGACATAAACCCTGAGGTTAAGCGAACTAATATCGGCCATCTTGAACAGCGATTGACCCTGATTGACCAATTCGCCCTCTTTTTTGTAGGTTTCCAAAACCATTCCGTTCGTTGGTGCAACTATCTGGCATCTTTGCAACTTATCGGTAATTTGCGCCAGTTGAGCAACCGCTACATCGGCTTCGCTGTTGAGCGATACCTCCTGCGATTTGACATTGGATATCTGTTTGTCGAAAACTTCGAGGTTGCCGGTGATATCGTCCATCTGTTTTTGGGTAGCAGCACCATCTTTCAGCATATTGGCTACTCGGGTTTTGTCGCGTTCGAGATTGCTTTTTTGCTGACGGATAACGGCTATCTGCGTTTGAATAGTCCCTTTTTTCGATTGAATGGCTGCCATTTGCGATTCAGTCTGAAGTTTTTGCAGGTGGAGCGGGAGCGTGTCTACCAGGGCAACAGCTTCGCCCTGTGTAATGGTTTTTCCTTCCTCGGTATTGAAGGTGAGTAATTTACCACTATTTTCGGCCGATACAATGATTTCGTCGGCCTCGAAATTGCCGTAGGCATCGGCTACTTTCGAGTTGTTGTTGCATGCTGCCAAAAGCAGGGTGGCGCCCAGCAGGGTTAGCCTTGAAAATTGGATTGTATTCATGGTAGAATCTGATTTCCGGTTAATGTATTGTAATTGGCAATGGCCTGTAAAAGCGCTATTTTATGTGATTGTTGATTGATTTTGGCTTGTGTCTCGGCGTTCAGATCAACGATATAGTCGGCCGAAGTGATAGTTCCGTTTTCGAGTTGTGATGCTGATTGTTGGGCAATTTTACCCCGCATTTCAAGCAATTGCTTGTCTGATTGCAGCAGGTTCTCCGCTTTTTTGATTGATTCGTGTGCGCGGAAGAGTGAAATTTCGAGGTTTTGATTGAACAGGTTACGCGAACTGGTTACCATCTCTTTTTGCAGGTTAAGCATCTGCCGGTTGCGCGAAGTTTGGTTCCAGTCGAATATATTCCACGAAAGCCCTACACCCACCAGATAGTAGCTGTCGAATTCGGTAGCCAGCATGTTGAGGCCCGGGCGGCCATAGCCGGCCTGACCAAAAGCAAAGAGTTTGGGGTTACGCATCGTTTGCAACAACGAAGAGTTGGTCTCAATTTTATTGCCCAGCAAATCGAAGAGCTTCAGCTCGGGACGGTTCACCGAACGGGTTGTTACGGCTGCAATAGGTTCGGCCAGTATCGTCTCGGGGCCAATTTTTGCCCCGGTAAGGATTCTCAGCGAGCCGGCAGCCGAAATCTTTTCTGCTTCCACTTCGGCGAGTTGTTGTCGGGTCAATAAAATCTCGGCCCGAATCAGCTCTACATCTCGAAGGGTAACCATCCCGTTTCTATAGCCCGATTCCAGTACTTTTAATCTTTCGCCAAGTGTCTGTTCTTTCAGCGCAAGAATCTTTTTGGATTCATCGAGACTAAGTGTGCCAAAAAAAAGCTGGTTAATACGATCATTCAGTACATTGATTTCGACCTCGATGTTTTGGATATCGGCCTCGAGCGATGCTTTCTCCAGTTCGCGGCTCGAACGGGAGATTCCTCCGTCGTAAATATTCTGGCGGACATCGAGATAGGCTTTGTACTGGTCTTTGGGTAGCGCGGGTATCTCGATGCCTGGCATGGGAAGGGCAATTCTGGTCACATCACTTTGGTAGGTAGCCTGCGCATTGAGGTTTAACTGTGGGTTCCAGGCAGAACCAATATTGCTGATGCGCAATGCGCTGATTTGCTGTTGCTTTTCAATATCCGTAAGTTTGGGATAGTTTTCGCGGGCCAGCCGGTAGCAGTCGTCCAGCGTCAGCGTGTTGGTTTGTCCAAACAGCAGTTGAGCCGGTAGCAACAAAATGATTAGTAATCGTTTCATTCTTAGTGTATTGTTGTTGTTCTCTTTTTTTACTCAGAAAATATGCACGACATTCTGGCGCCAGCCGCTTGGGTTATCCCCTCTATATTGAAGTGCATGAAGGATAAATTGCGTGACTACTTGACGGCGTTCCAACAGAAATTTGTCGTATTCTTCGGCATTGTTGTTGAACAGATTTTGCTGAAGCAAAGGCCTTCCCGCATAAGGAATCATCATCATTCCCACCAGGTTGGCAAACAGGTGCGGCATGGTGATAGGGGCAATCACTCCATTCTTGATATCTTCATCCAGAAAACCGTTGAGCGTGTTGGAATCGAAACCACGGCTGCGAATGGCACCTGCCAGTTGATCGGGGTCACGGTTGATTTCGCGGATGACAAATTGTGGCAGAAATGGGTTTTTGCGGATAACACTGTCATACGCCTCGACAATGGCTTCAATTTTTTCCCTGAAATTGCTTTTCTGTTTGAATATCTCCATCACGTTAGGCACTAATTTACCCATCGATTCCTCGAAAATGGCATCGAAGAGTTGCTGCTTGGTCCTAAAATAGTAGTGCAGCAAGGCTTTGTTAATGCCGGCTTCGTCGGCAATTTCCTGCATTCGTGCCCCATCCATACCTTTGGTAACAAATACTTTGCGGGCTGCGTCCAATATCTTTTCCTGCGTATTGTCTGTATTCATTTTGTATTGACTGATTGGTTTAACCGATTAGTTTAACCATGTGGTCAAAAATAGATATTTTTTTAATTCGTCAAATTTTTTCTGATCATTTTTTTTGAGAAAAAGATTGCATGGTATTTCCCGGGCCTGATGTTAAGCTTTGGGTCAGGCTGAATTGTTATTTGAACATTTTTTGTATCATTTCTCCTGAATTTGGAACTATATTTGGAATGGAATTTCCCGGTCAGGTTCTGTAAACGAAAACGAAAAAAAATGGATGCACTATTGAATAAGCTGAATTTTAAAACGCCCAAAAGTGTGCTGATTGTCAATGCGCCTGATGAGGTTAAACCTATGGTCGATTCGATAAAGCAGTATGCCGAGGTATCGGTTACGGTTGGCGATCATGATCCGGTAGACTTTGTCATCTGCTTTGTAACCCGGAAAGCCGAAATTGCCCCATTGGTCAATCTGATTATACCTAAGTTAAATGAGGATGCCGTTTTCTGGATTTGCTATCCCAAAGGAAGTTCGAAGCGTTACAAATGCGATTTCAACCGTGACAATGGTTGGGAGGCGCTGGGGAAGTTCGAAATGGAACCTGTACGGCAGGTCGCTATCGATGATGACTGGAGTGCACTGCGATTTCGGAGTGTAGGGTTTATCAAGAGCCTGAAACGGGAGGCTTCGTGGGTGCTGAGCAGCGAAGGCAAAAAACGAATTTCAATACAAAAAGAATAAGGTTATGCACATTGCCCATATTGCCATCTGGTCGGAAGATCCGGAACGTTTGCGCGATTTTTATCAGCAATACTTCGGTGCAAAAGCCGGTGAAAAGTATCACAATCCGCTGAAGCAGTTTCGTTCTTATTTTCTCTTTTTCAGCGAGGGTTGTTCTATAGAAGTGATGTACAAGCCTGGACTGAAAACACATCCCGAAGGGGGAAGCAGTTACGGATATACCCATTTGGCCCTTTCGGCCGGCAGTTGCAGCGAGGTGGACAGGCTTACTGAAACATTACGTGCCGATGGTTTTAGGATTGTTGGCGAACCCCGCACTACGGGCGATGGATTTTACGAAAGCGTAGTGGTTGATCCTGATGGAAATTTGATTGAAATTACTGAATAATAGCTATTTGAATGGAGATCACCCAAAAAAATAATCCGTTGCACGGGAAAACGCTGGAGGCGATACTTACCTTTTTGGTCGATTATTATGGCTGGAAGAACCTTGGCCATCTGATTCGGATCAATTGTTTCATCAGCGACCCATCCATCAAATCGAGCCTTACTTTTTTAAGAAAAACCGAATGGGCCCGAAAAAAGGTGGAAGAACTTTATATTTATACGATTGATAAAGGAGGCGAACAAACAGGATAAACTGTAAAGCCATGTCTGAAAGATTCAAAGAAAAATACCGGATTCCCTCTGCACGTTTGCAAAACTGGGATTACGGATGGAATGGCATTTATTTTATTACCATTTGTGTTGCCGGCAGGGAACATTATTTCGGCGAAATCACTAAAGGCAAAATCCGGATGTCGGAAATTGGGTTATTGGCAGAACGGTTTTGGTTTGAAATACCCCAGCATTTCCCTTTCATTTTGTTGGATGCGTTTGTTGTTATGCCCAATCATATCCACGGGATTTTAATCATCGATAAGGTTGATGGTGGTCGCATCAACACCAATATCATGAAATCTGTAGAGACAAGGCAGTGCCTTGTCTCTGAACATTGCGATAATTCTGGTTTCAACATAGAGACAAGGCAGTGCCTTGTCTCTACAGATGCAACCCCAGGGCAACAACGGTTTCGAAACCCCGGGAAAAACAATATCTCATCAGTTATCGGTTCGTATAAATCGGTTGTTGCCAGGTATGCACATCGAATTATTTCCGGTTTTGATTGGCAGGCTAAATTCCACGACCATATTGTGCGGTCCGATGATTCTTTGAAACGAATCCGGGAGTACATTCAAAACAATCCTGCAAATTGGAGACAGGATAAATTTTTTAACTGATAAATATTAGATAACAAACGCTTTTAAAGCCAGCTGCGTATCGCTATTACCCTTTTTCTGTTGCCTAAACGGCTAAAAACAAACACTTTTGCATAAACCTGTCTTATTACCGAAAATTTGTTATCTTTGCAAAAATTTTTGGGACAAACAGCAGTCAATAAAATGGCACATAAATCGGGATTCGTCAATATCGTTGGAAATCCAAACGTCGGGAAATCAACACTGATGAATGCGATGGTAGGAGAGAAGCTTTCGATTATTACATCGAAAATGCAAACAACCCGTCACCGCATCAAAGGCATTGTGAACGGCGAGGACTTTCAGATTGTCTATTCCGATACGCCGGGAATCTTAAAACCGGTTTATAAACTTCAGGAATCGATGCTGAAGTTTGTCGATACTGCACTGATTGATGCGGATGTATTGCTCTATGTGACCGATTTGGTAGAGGATTTTGAGAAAAACACCGATTATCTTCAAAAGATCAAAACTGCCGAAGTCCCTGTTTTGGTGCTGATCAATAAGATCGACCTTTCGGACCAGCCCACCGTGATGAAATTGATTGAGCGGTGGAAAGAATTGGTACCCCAAGCCGAAATCATTCCGATATCGGCGAAGGAAAAATTCAATCTCGATTATGTATTTAACCGGATTGTGGCCAATCTGCCCGAAGGGATGCCCTATTTCCCTAAAGATGAACTGACCGACCGTAACGAGCGTTTTTTCGCGCAGGAGATTATCCGCGAGAAGATTCTGCTCTTTTACGAAAAGGAGATTCCCTACTCGGTGGAAGTCGAAGTGGAGTCGTTCAAAGATGAAGAGAGACTGTTGAGTATTGGTGCGGTAATCTATGTTGCCCGCGATACGCAAAAGGGAATCATCATCGGACATCAGGGAAAGGCGCTGAAAAAGGTGGGGAAAGAGGCGCGTTTGGATATGGAGGAATTTTTCGGCAAAAAAGTTTTTTTAGAACTCTACGTAAAAGTGGCAAAAGATTGGCGCGACAAAGAAGGCCAATTGCGCAGCTTCGGTTACGATTTTCAATAAAATAAGCAGTACAGTTTTTTAAATGAGCAACATAGTAGCAATCGTAGGACGTCCCAATGTCGGAAAGTCCACCCTTTTTAACCGGCTTACCGAATCGCGGCAAGCTATTGTCGACGACCAGCCGGGTGTAACACGCGATAGAAATTACGGAAAATCTACATGGAACGGAGTCGACTTCTCGGTTATTGACACGGGAGGTTATGTATCGGGCTCGGAAGATATTTTTGAAGAAGAAATTCGTCGCCAGGCCAATCTGGCCATTCAGGAGGCCGATGTGATTCTTTTTTTGGTGGATGTAGAAAGCGGGGTAACAGATCTCGATCTGGCGGTAGCCAGTCTGCTTCGAAAAAGTAAAAAGCCCTATATCACAGTAGCCAACAAGGTTGATAACCACCAGCGGGCGCTCGATGCCAACGAGTTTTATTCGATGGGTATCGATTCTATTTTCTGTGTCTCGTCTATCAATGGCTCCGGTACGGGCGATTTGCTCGATGAACTGGTCAATCTTTTGCCAAAAAAAGAGGATGAAGTTATCGAAGAAGATATTCCAAAGATTGCCATCGTTGGCCGTCCGAATGTTGGGAAATCGTCCACAATCAATACTTTGGTTGGAGAGGAACGACATATTGTAACCGAAATTGCAGGGACCACGCGCGACTCGGTAGCCCAGCGATACAATAAATTTGGATACGACTTTATTTTGATTGATACGGCCGGTTTGCGCAAGAAAACCAAAGTGGCCGAGGATGTCGAATTCTATTCGGTGATGCGTTCGGTACGAACCATTGAGGATTCGGATGTTTGTATCCTGATGCTCGATGCCACACGTGGCGTGGAAGGACAGGACCAGTCTATTTTTCATTTGATTCATCGCAACAAGAAAGGTGTTGTTGTAGTGGTGAATAAATGGGATTTGATTGAAAAAGACAATCACACCATGAAGAAATTTGAGCAGGAGATCTACGAAAAGTTTGCCCCTGTTACCGATATTCCGATTGTCTTTACATCGGCTGTTACCAAACAGCGTGTGTTGAAGATTCTTGAAGAGGCGATGCGTGTTTACCAAAACAAGCGGAAGAAAGTGCCTACTTCGCAGTTAAATGATGTATTGCTTGCGGCCATTGAAGCCTATTCGCCTCCGGCATACAAAGGGAAATACATCAAAATCAAATATGTGACACAGTTGCCGTCGTACAACCCATGCTTTGCGTTTTTCTGCAACTTGCCACAGTACATTAAAGAACCTTACAAACGGTACCTCGAAAACAAGATTCGTTCGAATTTTGATTTTACCGGAGTGCCCATTCAACTTTTCTTCCGTCAGAAATAGTCTGGCGGTTGAATTTCAGTTTTTGAAAATAGAAGTATACAATAACAATGCGGCCGGCAATCGTCGGCATCACGCAGTAATTCAAACAGAATGCAATTTAATGAAATGGGACTCGACCCGCGCATCCTCAAAGGGATACAGGAGATGGGTTTTGAGACTCCCTCACCCATTCAGGAACAGTTTATCCCTTTGTTCCTGAAAAAACCAACAGATATTGTTGGTCTTGCCCAAACCGGAACCGGTAAAACAGCTGCTTTCGGTCTGCCCATCCTCCAGAACATCGATCCTGATTTTAAGGCTCCGCAGGCTTTAATTCTTAGCCCAACCCGTGAGCTCTGCGTACAGATAGCCCGCGAGATGAAAGACTACTCGAAATATCTGCCCGAAATTACCATTACGCCCATCTATGGTGGTGCCGATATTGGGCCGCAAATCAAAGCATTGCGACAGGGAACCCATATCATTACTGCCACACCCGGCCGTATGAACGATATGATTCGAAAGAACAAAGTGGATTTGAGCCATATTTCGATTATGGTGCTCGACGAAGCTGATGAAATGCTGAATATGGGTTTTCAGGAAGATGTTGATGCCATACTTGCACAAACTCCCGGAACAAAACATACACTGCTTTTCTCGGCAACCATGCCCAGGGAGGTGGCTGCCATTGCTGCCAATTATATGACCAACCCGGTTGAGGTTTCGGTAGGTCGTAAAAACAGCGGTGCCGAAAACGTGGAACATATCTACCACATGGTACATGCCAAAGATCGCTATTCGGCGCTGAAACGTGTACTCGATTTCGTTCCTGAAGTTTATGGGATTGTTTTTTGCCGAACACGTCAGGAAACAAAAGAGGTAGCAGCCCAGTTGATCCAGGATCATTACAGTGCCGAAGCGCTTCATGGCGATTTGAGCCAACAGCAGCGCGATTTCGTGATGGACAAATTCCGAAACCGCGGAGTGCAGATGTTGGTCGCAACCGATGTGGCTGCCCGCGGCCTCGATGTAAATAACCTCACGCACGTGGTCAATTACAACCTTCCCGACGATATTGAAAACTACACCCACCGCAGCGGTCGTACAGGTCGTGCCGGAAAATCGGGAATCTCTATCTCTATCATCCACATGAAGGAACAGGGCCGTATCCGCATGATGGAGAAACAGATCAACCGCAAGTTCAATCGATTGCCTGTTCCCGGCGGTAAAGAAATCTGCGAAAAGCAACTGTTCTACATTACCGATAAGCTACAGGAAGTTACAGTTAACGAAGAGCAGATCGATCCATTTCTTCCGGCCGTTTACGAGAAACTGGCCAACCTTTCGAAAGAGGAGTTAATCAAGCATTTTGTTTCGATGGAGTTTAACCGTTTCCTCGATTATTATGGCAACACGCCCGACTTGAATATTCCGGATAGCTATGAAGATCGTCGTTCGAAAAGAGGTGAACGGGGTGAGCGGGGCGAACGCGGAGAAAAAGCTGCGCCTGGGATTGCTTCGGAAGGGATGACACAGTTCAGGCTGAATGTTGGCCAAACGAAAGGTATCTCGCCCAAAGATATTATTGCTTTTGTGGTGGAGGCTACCGGTCGTCGTAACGTTGAGGTGGGAAGGATTGATTTGTACAAAAACCACTCGGTGGTTGAAGTTGAAACTTCTTCGTCGAAACAGTTGCTGAAAAACAGTCGTGGAATGGGTTTTCGCGGTGCCTTCTTCGATGTAGAGGTTTACGATAATTCGCGCGAAGAAAGCCGCTTTGTAGCCCGTCGCGGTGGAAACGATTTTCGCGGGAACAGTGATGGCGGCAAGCCTCGCGACAGGGGTTACGGCAAACCTAAAAGCGGAAACAGCGAACCCTTTTTCCGTAAGGAACGCAAAAAAAGATATTGATATTCAGGGAGCCTGGATATGATATTTTTTCCATACAACGGCTTTAGTATCTTCGTGACAGAAGGGCTAAAGCCGTTTCGATTTAACGATTTCAAAACGTTGGCTGACCAAAAATTGACGATCTTTGCCATCCGTTTCATCGACTATCATCGATTATCATCATGGTTGTACATACTACAGAAAGCTTGGGAGAGCGTGCTGACGATAATAGCAAAAGCAGGATACGCCTTGCGGTTGCCCTGTTTTATTTCAGCATGGGGCTCTGTTTTGCATCGTGGGCGAGCCGTATCCCCGATATTAAAACAACATTGCATTTGAGCGATGCTGCTTTCGGAACGGTTTTATTTGCCCTTCCGGTCGGGCAGTTTTTGATGATGCCCTTTTCAGGGAAATTGGTAACCCGATATGGCAGTCCGGCGATTCTGCTTTTTGCGTTGCCGTTTTACACGCTGTGTTTGGTGGGGCTTGGTTTAGCCCAATCGGGGTGGCAGTTGGCAGCAGCCCTCTTTTGTTTCGGATTATTCGGGAATATGTGCAATATTTCAATCAACACACAGGGAGTAGCTGCCGAAAGGCTCTATCAGCGGCCCATCATGTCGTCGTTTCACGGCGGATGGAGCATGGCCGGGTTTACAGGGGCTTTGGTTGGGCTTGCCATGATGAATTTTCGTGCCAACCCGCTTACCCACTTTGTGATAATAGTCGGTATTGTGTGGATATTTATCCTGTTCAACAAACGTTTTCTGATTGCCGGTGCCGGACAAAGCAACATTCCTGCGGCCAGAACCTCCTTCTTCAGTAAACCGGACAGGCTTTTGTTTTTGCTGGGCGTAATCGGGTTTTGCAGTATGGCCAGCGAGGGTGCCATGTTCGACTGGAGCGGTGTCTATTTCAAAGATGTGGTGAAAGCGCCTGCTTCGCTGGTGGTTCTGGGATATACTTCGTTTATGATAATGATGGCCGGCGGCCGTTTTGTTGCCGATAAACTAATAGCCCGCTATGGCCGAAAGCTTTTGCTACAGATTAGCGGCGTGATGATATCGACAGGACTTTTTATTTCCGTACTTTTTCCCTATCTCATTCCTTCAACCTTTGCCTTTATGTTGGTTGGTTTGGGGGTTTCGAGCATTGTGCCAACCGTTTACAGTACAGCCGGTAAACATCCTTCGATTGCACCGGGCATTGCATTGGCCACCGTATCGAGTGTCAGCTTTTTGGGCTTTTTGATGGGGCCGCCATTGATTGGCTATATTGCCGAAGCTGCCGGATTACGTTATTCGTTTGCCTTTATCGGACTTTTCGGGTTTGGTATCTCCATATTGGTGACCAGAATGAAAGAGATACACTGACTGTTGGGACCTTAAACTTTTAGCAGAAAAAATATAGGATTATTAAAATTGCCTTGCCTGAATGGATTTAGGTCGTGACCTATTTTGCATGTGTTGGAACATGAAATAGAAGCGTTGGAAAGTGGAATAGAAGCGTTGGAACGTGGAATAGAAGCGTTGGAAAGTGGAATGAAAGCGCTGGAATGTGGAATAGAAGCGTTGGAACGTGGAATGAAAGCGTTGGAACGTGGAATAGAAGCGTTGGAACGTGGAATAGAAGCGTTGGAAAGTGGAATAGAAGCGTTGGAAAGTGGAATGAAAGCGCTGGAACGTGGAATAGAAGCGTTGGAACGTGGAATGAAAGCGCTGGAACGTGGAATAGAAGCGTTGGAACGTGGAATAGAAGCGTTGGAACGTGGAATAGAAGCATTGGAACATGTAGGAGAGGCGTTGGAATGTATCCTATTCAGGTCTAACCTAAATGAGATTAGGTTAGACCTGAAATCAGCCATCATGGGTTATTTCACTTCCGTGATTTCGATAACTGCACTGGTGAGTGGATTGTTGTTGGGTAACGAAATGCCCACTTTCATCAGATAGTCGCCCGAAAAGATCTGGGCTTCGGCAGGCCTCGACGGACCTGGGCTGTGTTGAGCATTATCGCGACTTTCCATTCTATTGATTTCTTCCACTTTGTATAACTTATTGGGTGCAAGCCCCTGTAACCTGACGGCTGCAAACTGATTGAATGTACGAGGGTATAAAGCGTACGAGAAGAGTACCGCGTGGCTTTTGGCTTCGTCGACATACATCAGCACTGCTCTTTGTTCGTTGTAAGGCGAAATCAACCGGAAGAGATCGCCACGCCAGATAACCTCTTTCAACCGTTCATAATTTTTCAGTGCGCTTTGGCTGAATTTCAACTCTTCGGGTGATAGCTCGGCAACCCTGATATCGTAACCCATTTTGCCCATCATGGCAACATCGGTACGGTATTTAAGCGATTGTTTCCCCCAGGTGGTAATATGGTTACAAACAGATATGGCGGGAAAGAAGGCGGAATATTCCCATTGAATATAAACTCTTTCGAGCCCATCGGTGTTGTCGCTGGGCCAAAATTCGGTGAAATATTTCAGTGCCCCGTAATCGCTTCGGCCACCGCCTCCCGAACAAAGCATAATGGGCAATGTTGGGTATTTTGCGCGCAATCGCTCCATGATTTTGTAGAAACTATGCACATAGTCGATTTGCAGGTGCGATTGTTTTTCTTTCAAGAAATTGGAATAAGAGCTGGTCATCATTCGGTTACAATCCCATTTAATGAAAGCGATACCCGGATTTTGAGTGAGCATCCCGTCGACCATATTATAGACAAATTCCTGCACTTCGGGGTTTGTTAAATCGAGAACCAACTGGTTTCGATAGTAGTTTTCGGCCCGATTGGGAAGTTTCAGCACCCATTCAGGATGTTTTTCGTAGAGTTCGCTTTTAGGATTGACCATTTCGGGTTCAATCCAAATCCCAAATTTGATTCCTTTTTCGGTAGCTTTTTCAACCAAATAACCTAAGCCATGAGGTAGTTTTTTTACATTGGGTTGCCAGTCTCCCAGTCCGGCTCCATCGTTGTTGCGCGGATATTTATTGGCAAACCAACCATCGTCGAGCAGAAAAAGATCGACACCAAGATTTTTGGCTCCATCAAAGAGTTGGGTTAATACCTCCTCGTCGAAGGTGAAATAGGTGGCTTCCCAGTTGTTGAGCAGTGTAAGACGATTGCCATTGCCATCGAGGATGCCCCAGTTGCGGGCCCAGCGATGGAGGTTCCGACTGGCTTCGCCTGTTCCGTTAGCACTGTAAGTAAAGACCAGTTCAGGGGTCACGAACTCTTCGTTCGGATTCAGCCAATACTCGGAGCCGAAATGGTTGATGCCTGAAATTATTCGCAACGAATTGTTATTGTCAATTTCGAAATCGTAGCGGAAGCTACCGGTCCAGGCCAGGTTGGCAGCTATCACTTCGCCGGTTGTTTCGGTGGCAGGGCAATCTTTTGAAAGGAGAAAAAGCGGCATACGGTAAATATTGGCCCGTGTACCCAATTTGCTGTCGATTGTAGTAACACCATTGGGAAGCGGGGTTACTTCGCGGCGCATCTCCTTGGCCCAATCGCCGTTGAAATGGGTAAGCCAGTATTGGCCGGCGTTGAGATGCAACATTGACGAGGCGTAATTGGTCATCTCGACTGCTTTTTTCTCGCGGTGCGAAATGACACTCCAACTCTTGACGACATTCTCGCTGAAATAGGCGGCAAAATTGAGCTTTACCTCCACGGGGTACTGCGGGTCTTTCAACGTGATGATGGTGGTGGTTACATTGCCATCGTTTTTGGTGCTTATGCTGCTAAACAACAATTCCAATGATGGATTACCGTCGTTGTGCACCATTTTAATGGCAGGTTCGAACAGGTTGTCGGTTCCTGCCGGCATGTAGGCCTCCTGTAGCAGCGGCAGTTTGGCATAATCGGAACCATTTTTTAATTTTTCTCCCCAATAGAGTTGATAGAGTTTTTTGTTTTGTCCAACGGCAAAAACAAGAGATGTTTTGTCTGTTTCGACAACAATTGGCGATCCCTCAATGGTCACTCTGTCGGGTTGGGCAAAGGCTTGTCCAACGAGCAGGAGCAGCAATGCAAGCGAATAAATTGTCTTCATGAGATGGATAATTACAGTATAAAGTACTTTTTATATAAACAAAAAAATATCGAATTTTAAATTTTAAACTTCTGATAAATTGACAGTTGTATTTTTAAGGCGACTGAGAATGTTTGGTTGTGTACAATGGTAAAAATAAGAAAAAAAAGAAGCGGTATCGAATTTTGATTGATATCTTTGAGGCTGCTTTAACCCAAAAGAGTGAATGGATAGCTCCGGAACAAAATATGCTGATGTAATTCTCCCGCTTCCGCTTGAAGGTTTTTTTACTTATCTGGTTCCTCGCGAAATGGAGAACGATATTGTTGTCGGGGGAAGGGTGGTGGTGCAGTTTGGTGCCAAACGGTTTTATTCGGCACTGGTCCACTCGATTCATTATCAATGTCCCGAAGGGTACGAGATAAAGAATATTGAGTCGTTGCTCGACCGTGAAGCGGTTGTCCCAACGGCCTGTTTTGCGCTTTGGGATTGGATTGCAGGCTATTACCATTGTTCTATTGGTGAGGTGTACAAGGCCGCTTTGCCTTCAGGATTGAAACTGGAGAGTGAAACCAGCATTAGTTTGAACGTCGATTTTGTAGAAGATGTAAACGATAAACTTTCTTCGAAAGAAGAAGAGGTTTTTCAGGTTATTTATGGCCGGAGAAACCTGACAGTCCATGAATTGAATTCAGCCTTGAAGAAGAAAAATACATTGCCTGTTTTGAACGAATTGTTGCGCAAAGGGGCAGTGGTAGTCGAAGAAGAACTAAAAGAAACCGTACGCCCTAAAACAGAAACCCATATCGTTTTGTCGCCGGAGTTTCATGATGAGTTGAAAATCAATCGTATGCTTGATTTGCTGACGAAAGTGCCCAAGCAACAAAGGCTGCTCGGTTTTATTTTACAAAAGGCAGGTGATTTGGCGCTGCTTTCCAAATTTTCGATGGCCAAAAAAGAGCTGTTGACAGAAAGTGGTTGTTCCGTTGCGATTCTTAACGGCTTGATTGGGAAATCGATTTTGAAAACCAAAGAGGTGGTTATTACCCGTTTGGATGAATCGGTGACAACGGTCAAGCCAATGTACCCGCTGAGTGAGGTCCAACAATTGGCTTATCGGCAAATCAAAAAATCGTTCGATAAAAATGTTACCACCTTGCTGCACGGGGTAACCGGAAGCGGGAAAACAGAAATCTATATTCAGTTAATTGCCGATTGTATCGCGCAAGGGAAGCAGGTACTTTATCTTTTGCCGGAAATTGGATTAACGACTCAGATTATTAGCCGTTTAAAACGGGTTTTTGGGAATAAAACAGGAGTTTATCATTCGAAATTTAACGATGCCGAAAGGGTAGAAATCTGGAATAAAGTGCTGAGATATCAGCCTGAAAGCGATAAGAATTACCAGTTGATAGTCGGGGCGCGTTCGGCGCTTTTTCTGCCATTCAGCCATCTGGGGTTGATAATTGTCGATGAGGAACACGAAAATAGTTTTAAACAATATGATCCGGCACCCCGCTATCATGCCCGCGACAGTGCCATTGTGCTGGGACACTTGCACCAGATTCCGGTTTTACTTGGAACGGCGACACCTTCGGTAGAAACCTATTTTAATGCCCAACAGGGAAAGTATGGTTTCGTTGAACTGACCGGAAGGCATGGACGCATTGAACTCCCGGAGATTCAAATCGCCGATTTGAAGGAGGCTTACCGGAAGAAGGAGATAGTGGCACATCTTACGCCGCTGCTGCACGATGAAATTGAGCTTGCTTTGAAAAATAATGAGCAGGTGATTCTTTTTCAGAACCGGCGGGGCTTCTCTCCGTTTGTCGAATGCAAAGCGTGTGGTTGGGTGCCCAAATGCAATCATTGCGATGTAAGCCTTACTTACCATAAACACAATCATACGCTGGCTTGCCATTATTGCGGATGGTCGATGTCGCACCCCGGCAGTTGCCGTTCATGCGGTTCAAAAGAGGTTAATACGAAAGGTTTTGGAACCGAAAAGATTGAAGAAGAGCTTTCGGAGCTCTTTCCGTCAGCCAATGTCGAGCGCATGGATTTGGATACCACACGGACCAAGAATGGTTTCGATAACCTGATAAAGCGTTTTGAAATGGGTTCGATAGATATTTTGGTTGGGACACAAATGATAACCAAAGGCCTCGATTTTGAGCATGTCAGCGTGGTGGGCATTCTTAATGCCGATAATCTGCTCAACTTTCCCGATTTCCGCTCGCACGAAAGAAGCTATCAGCTCATGGCGCAGGTGGGGGGACGTGCCGGGCGAAAGCATAAACAGGGGCGGGTGATTATCCAGACATCCGATCCGAGTCATCCGGTTATCAAACAGGTAATTGATAACGACTATCAGGCGATGTATAAAAGCCAGATTGAAGAGCGGGAGCAATTCAAATATCCGCCATTTTACCGGTTGATAAATGTTACACTGAAGCACCGCGACAAGGGTGAACTCGAACGAATAACCAATTTAGCTGCAAGGGCACTTCGCCGAGAATTTGGCCAACGGGTTCTGGGGCCAGAAGATCCGGCAGTAAACCGAATCAAATTGATGTACATCAAACAGATGTGGATGAAATTCGAACGTGATATTTCAATCAGCAGTGCCAAAAGGCGGATGCAACAAATTCTCGATTCGGTAAAATCGCAGGAAGGCAATAAAATGGTTCAAATTATTGTCGATGTCGATCCAATGTAAATACTGACGGATACCGTTTCAGAACCAATCTCTCCGTTTAAAAATCAGTACACCCATCAGCGAGATGAAGAATGATCCGGCAATGACATAATAGAAAGCCTGGCTATCGGCTTCGATATGGCTGGTGAGATTCATCCCGAAGATGCTGGCAATCAATGTCGGAAACATCAAAATAATCGAAATAGCGGTCAGCTGTTTCATCACAACGTTAAGGTTGTTCGAGATCACCGAAGTGTAGTTTTTCATCATACTTCCCAAAATGTCGCTCAATACGTTGGCTGTTTCAATTGCCTGTCGAAGCTCGATATCAGCATCTTCATACAAATCTTCGTCGAATGAATCTTTGCTGAATTTCAGGTTTTTGATACGTGAATAGAGAATCCCGTTTCCACGAAGAGAGGCGATAAAGTAAACCAACGATTTTTCGATTTTCATCAAACTTTGCAGATCTTCATTCTGGATAGAGCGTTCGAGTTCTTTCTCCGTCTCGTACAACAGGTTGTTGATTTGCTTCAGGTATTTCAGGAACCAAACCGATGAGGAGAGGAAGAGCCTCACCACAAAGTCGAAATTATTCTGGATATTGATGTTTTTGCGCTGCGAATGAGAAATGAAGTCGGAGAGCATCTGCGTTTGATAGTAGCAGAGGGTCAGTACTACATCGCCGGTAAAAATAATGCCAAGCGGGGCAGTAATAAACGGAGCGCCGTTATTTGAGTAATAGGGGACACGGATAATAAGATAAAGCCAGTCGTCATCGGCTTCGGTGCGCGGACGCTCGTCGACGTCGGCAATGTCGGTAATAAATTCCTGTGGAATATTGTAGCGGGCGCCAATTAGGGCGAGCTCTTCGTCGGTGGGGCATTCGACATTGATCCAGCAGTCGGGTTCCCATTGATCAATTACTTTGTACCCTCTTTCGTTTTTCAGATAGGTAATCATAACGTTTTCCTCCAAGATTTAAACCAGAGGTAATTCGTCATTCATTTACCTCTGCTGATTTAACTTTCTATGTCCGCCGGATAGTCATCCATCACTTCACAAAATTTTTTGCAAGTGTAAGACATATTTTTAACAAACAGCAAATTTTTAGTGTATAATTTTCTTAAAAAAACCTGATTTGTTTTGTTTTGGATATGGTGTTTGGTTATGAAGCAGTTGAAATAATAATCGGTGTAAAATAAATCCCTTGTCCAACGGTTGGGGCCGGCCAAAAATTTAATTTAAACTGAGCATAAATTACCCTGCCTGACCGTTTTGGGCGAGATATCATATTCGTTACAAAAAAATGTATATACATTTGCGGCCGATTTTTACGAGAAAAAAATGGTCGAAAATAAAAACCTTTGTCATACAGGTATTGTGAAATCGGTTGATACTGACAAGATTGTTGTAAGTATCATTTCGCAGGCAGCCTGTGTCTCGTGTCAGGTAAAAGGGAGTTGCTCTTCATCCGAAATCAAGGAGAAAGAGGTTGAGGTAACCGAGTGGGAGGGGCATTTTGCACCGGGCGACAGTGTCGAGGTGATGGCTTCCAAATCGCAGGGGTACAGGGCACTTTTCTTTGGCTATTTGCTGCCGCTAATCCTGGTTGTAGCCACACTTGCCGGGGTGAATACTGTTGCTAAACATGAAGCATTGGCGGCACTTGGCGCTTTAGGCATACTTTTACCTTATTATTTTATTTTATTTTTGTTCCGTTCAAAATTAAGGAACACACTCAGGTTCCGCATCAGAAAACAGCTAAACTTCAAAACATTATGAGTGATACGCTAATTTATACCGTTGTTGTAATCAGTACTATCGGTATTATTTCCGCCATCATCCTTTATTATGTTTCGCAAAAATTCAAGGTATACGAAGATCCAAGAATCGACGAGGTAGAAACGGCCTTGCCATCGGCCAACTGTGGCGGTTGCGGTTATGCCGGTTGCCGTGCATTTGCCGAAGCATGTGTTTCGACCGGCGATTTATCTAACCTTTTTTGTCCGGTTGGAGGCAACGATACGATGAAATCGGTCGCAGGAATCCTTGGTCTCGAAGCTGTTCAAAAAGCACCGAGGACAGCGGTGGTGCGTTGCAATGGCACCTGCGAGCACAGGCCTAAAACCAACCGTTTCGATGGGGTGGCCACTTGTGCGGTTGCGTCGTCGCTCTATTCAGGCGAAACCGGTTGTTCGTTCGGATGTCTGGGTTTTGGCGACTGTACGGTTGTTTGCGATTTCGATGCTATACACATGAACCCCGTTACCGGCCTTCCGGAAGTGGATGACGAAAAATGCGTAGCCTGTGGTGCTTGTGTCGAAGCTTGCCCGAAAATGCTTATCGAATTGCGGAAGCAGATGCCAAAATTCCGGAAGATTTATGTGGCTTGCCGAAATCAGGAAAAGGGAGCCATTGCCAAAAAATCGTGCGATGTAGCTTGTATCGGTTGTAGCAAATGCTTTAAAGAGTGTGCATACGATGCAATTACCATCAGCAATAATCTTGCTTTTATCGATTCGGATAAGTGTAAACTTTGCCGCAAATGCGTTACTGTTTGTCCAACCAACGCGATTGCCGAAATCAATTTCCCGCCAAGGAAGGCAAAAGCCGAAGAGAGTGAGCCGACTGTCAAACCTGTTGATGCTTAAATTTTGAAACCTGATTGGAGTAATATATAATTATCAACCAATGATGCTAAAAACATTCAAACTGGGTGGCGTTCATCCAGCCGAGAATAAGTTCTCGGCTGATAAATCAATAGAAGTATTACCGTTGCCCAAAAGTGTGACAATCCCTGTTTCGCAGCATATTGGTGCACCCGCGACTGTAGTTGTAGCCAAAGGCGATATGGTTAAAGTGGGTACGCTGATTGCCAAAAGCAGCGGCTTCGTTTCGACAAATATTCATTCTTCGGTTTCGGGGAAAGTGTCGAAGATTGATGAAGTGATGGATGCATCGGGCTACAAAAAAAGTTCTGTGGTTATTGAAGTCGATGGCGACGAATGGGAAGAAACAATTGATCGTTCTCCTGCTTTGGTAACCCAGTGCTTGTTCGATGCCAAGACCATAAACCTTAAAATTCTGGAAGCGGGTATTGTGGGATTGGGAGGAGCAACATTTCCCACCCACATTAAACTGGCACCTCCTCCTGGAAGTAAAGCCGAGATTTTGATTATCAATGGGGTTGAATGCGAACCATACCTCACCTCCGACCATCGTCTGATGCTCGAAAAAGGAGAGGAAATATTGGTTGGGACAACCATTTTGATGAAGGCCCTCGGAGTCAGCAAAGCCGTTATTGGGATTGAAAACAATAAAAAAGATGCGATTGCCCATTTGACCAACCTCTCGGCCAAATACAGCGGAATATCGGTTCGCCCGTTGAAGGTAAAGTATCCTCAGGGGGGTGAAAAGCAGTTGATTAAAGCTGTTACCGGACGTGAAGTCCCATCGGGGGCGCTTCCCATTGCGGTTGGTGCCGTGGTGAACAACGTTGGTACGGCTTACGCCGTTTACGAAGCGGTGATGAAAAATAAGCCGTTGATTGAAAGAGTGGTAACCGTTACCGGGAAAGAGTTGGCTAAACCATCGAACTTTATGGTGCGTATCGGAACAGCTGTTCAACAGTTGGTTGATGCTGCCGGTGGTTTACCTGAAACCACGGGTAAAATCGTAAGCGGTGGCCCAATGATGGGGCGTTCAATTACCACGCTCGATGTAGCCGTAACCAAAGGAACTTCAGGTGTTTTGCTGATTCCCGGAAACGAATCGAGCCGTTTGCCTGTCAAACCTTGCATTCGTTGTGCCAAATGTGTCACTGTTTGCCCGATGGGCCTTGAACCCTATCTGTTGATGACCCTTTCAGAAAAACGGATGTGGGAACATTCAGAGGAAAATAAAGTGATGGATTGCATCGAGTGCGGCTCCTGCTCGTTTACCTGTCCGTCGTCGAGACCTTTGCTCGACCATATCAGACTTGGTAAAACCACTGTGGGTAAACTTATCCGCTCGCGAAAAAGTGCTAACTAACCCAGTATAAATCTGTAAAAGTAATTGAATCGCTGATGAGTAAATTATTAACAATCGCACCTTCCCCTCACGTTAAAGGGGATGAGTCGATCCAGAAGATAATGTACGGGGTTATTATAGCCCTGCTACCGGCGTTAATCATGTCGACGATTTTCTTTGGCTTTAATGCCCTGAAAGTGACATTGATTGCTGTGGCCTCCTGTATCCTTTTTGAATTTTTGATTCAGAAATATATTCTAAAGGTTGAACCAACCATCAAAGACGGTTCGGCCATTATTACCGGTATATTGCTGGCCTTTAATGTCCCTGTCGGGTTGCCGGTTTGGCTTATCATCATGGGTTCGCTGGTGGCTGTTGGTATTGGAAAATTATCTTTTGGAGGCTTAGGCCAAAACCCTTTTAACCCGGCTTTGGTGGGCCGTGTTTTCCTGCTGATATCTTTCCCTGTACAAATGACAACCTGGACGCCCAATATTACGGCAGTCGACGGGTTTACCGGTGCAACGCCGCTTGGATTGCTGAAAGAGGGATTGAAAAGCGGTCGTTCGCTGGCCGAGGTAACCAAAGATATGCCTGGCTATATCGATATGTTCTGGGGCAACATGAGCGGTTCTTTGGGCGAGATTTCGGCCGTTGCGCTCTTGCTTGGAGGTGCATATATGCTTTGGAAGAAAATCATTACCTGGCACATTCCGGTTTCGGTACTTGGTTCGATGGCATTGCTTCAGGCTATACTCTGGATGGTTGCCCCCGACCGGTTCATCGACCCCATGTTTCATCTGATTACCGGCGGGGCAATGTTGGGGGCAATTTTCATGGCAACCGACATGGTTACTTCGCCGATGACCGTTAGAGGTCAACTTATTTTTGGGGTGGGAATTGGTGTTTTAACTGTTTGTATCCGAAATTTCGGGGCCTACCCCGAGGGTATTTCATTTGCGATTTTGATTATGAATGCTTTTACCCCACTCATCAACGCCAGAATTAAACCTAAACGATTTGGAGGGATAAACTGATGGCACGCGAATCGAATTTTAAAAATATGGTGGTTGTCTTGCTGGCGGTTACATTTGTGGCCTCAGCGGCACTTGGTTTGGTCAATGAATTGACCGAATCGGCTATCGAAAAGGCCAACGCCGATATACAAAACAAGGCTATTGCCGCTATTTTGCCCGAATTTAATTATTTGGGCGACAGTTATAAGCTTCTGCCCGAGGGAGATGCTGACAGTATTGAACTTTTCCCGGCTTTTAGTGCCGATAGTCAGTGGGTGGCCACTGCGGTAAAGAGTTATACCAAGAAAGGATTTTCAGGACTGTTCACCGTGATGGTGGGGTTCGACAAAGAGGGAACAATCACCGGTTTCAAAGTGCTAGAGCACAAAGAAACACCAGGATTGGGTTCAAAAATGGAGGCATGGTTTTCGGAGAAAGAGAAGCCTGGGCAATATGTAATCGGGAAGAATCCGGGAACCGATAATTTCACGGTAAAAAAAGATGGTGGCTCATTCGATGCCATCACCGCTGCAACCATATCGTCGCGGGCATTTCTCGAATCGGTACGCAGGGCCTATACAACCTGGAAAGGACAACCCGACGCAATGAGCGGTGCTACACAAAAAAGCGATGAACCCATGACCGTAGAAGCACCTGCCGATACGACCCAGATAAAGGAAGGAGGAAATTTATGAGCCAACTCAAAACATTTTTGAACGGGTTAATGAAAGAAAACCCTGTTTTTACCCTATTGCTGGGAATGTGTCCAACATTGGGTGTAACCTCATCCGCCATCAACGGGATAGGGATGGGGCTTGCCACTACTTTCGTATTGCTAATGTCGAACGTAATGGTTTCGCTGGTGGCCGGATTTATTCCCGATAAGGTGCGAATTCCGAGCTATGTGGTTATTATTGCCACTTTTGTAACCATCGTTCAGTTAAGCATGCAGGCCTATATGCCCGGATTGTATGCCAGTCTTGGGCTATTTATCCCGTTGATTGTGGTGAACTGTATTGTATTGGGCCGTGCCGAAGCCTTTGCCTCGAAGAACGGTGTTTTTGCAGCATCTCTCGACGGCTTGGGAATGGGGCTTGGATTCACCCTTGCGCTGACTATTCTGGGCAGTGTCCGTGAGTTTCTTGGTACCGGAAAAATATTTGGATTGGCTGTTTATAGCGAAAACTATGGCAGCCTTATCTTCGTCCTGGCCCCAGGTGCATTTATCGTGTTGGGATATCTGATTGCAATTGTCAATAAAATCAAAAAAGCCTGATAATTATGGAATACGTTATCATCATTATATCGGCAATTCTGGTCAACAATATCGTGTTGGCCCAGTTCCTCGGGATTTGTCCTTTTCTGGGTGTTTCGAAAAACAGCTCTACTGCCGTTGGTATGGCCGGCGCAGTGGCTTTTGTAATGACACTCTCGACCATTGTAACTTACCTGATTCAGCACTTTATTCTTAATCCGCTGAGTATCGGTTATCTGCAAACTATCTCTTTTATTTTGGTGATTGCTGCTTTAGTGCAGTTGGTCGAGATTATCCTGAAAAAGGTTAGTCCTGCTTTGTATCAGGCGCTGGGCGTTTTCCTGCCGCTGATTACGACCAATTGTACCATTCTTGGGGTGGCCATTCTAACCATTACCAAAGAATTTAACCTGATGGAAGGTGTGGTATTTGCCATCTCTACAGCTATTGGCTTTGGGTTGGCGCTGGTTATCTTTGCCGGAATACGTGAGCAACTCGAGTTGATGAATATTCCCAAAGGATTGAAAGGTACGCCAATTGCGTTGATTACTGCCGGAATTCTGGCAATGGCCTTTATGGGATTTTCGGGAATGGTTTAAACTCTCAATCGAAATAGTAAAAAAGCGGGTTTTTCCCGCTTTTTTTATGAAAAAGAACCAAAATCATCGAGTCTCGGTTGTGAAATTGGCATTCTTATGCCGGACTATTTATATTATTGTTCATGTTTTGCTATAAATTGCAAAACACTCCATTTATTAAACATCTGATATCAGATTGTTAACTCAGTTCGTTCGACGAAGGGTTTTTGTATATCGTGGTTCTAATAACCATATTTATCTTTCGATTTGATTAAGTTTATCAATGAATGATAATTAGCTACAACCTGATCAAATATTCGTTTTGAAGTTTTAATGATGAATAGCCATAAAAGACTACTTAGAATGATAGTTATACTGTTTGTTGACCGATAATTTACCCTTCGTCATTGGCTCTTCAACGAACTTTTGGTTTGATTTAATCTATTGACAGTCAAATTAGTAGCGTATTTAATATTTTTTAGCATTTCGGATGTTGTGTTATATTGACTTGGTCTAAATAAAGTTGTAGCTTTAATTTGATATTTTATTCAATCTTAATAAAAATAGACATGAAGAAAAGATTTTTCCTTTTTGCTCTGTTGCTTCTTAGCCTGACCTCAGTTCGGGCCCAAAAGAGCGACGATGTGAGAATTCCGTTAATCGGAACTGACGCTCCTACCTTCACGGCGCAAACAACGAATGGAGAACTATCTTTCCCTTCAGATTATGGGCGCAACTGGAAGATCCTGCTGAGCCATCCCCGCGATTTTACCCCGGTATGTTCGACCGAGTTACTGGAACTGGCCCAAATGCAACAAGATTTTTCAGCATTAGGTGTGAAACTGGCCATTATCTCGACTGATAATCTCGAACGACATAAACTATGGAAAGCTGCGTTGGAAGAAATTGCATATAAAGGTAATTCGCCCACTGAAATCAAATATGCCCTTATTGACGACCATAACTTCGAAATTTCAAAAAAATACGGGATGTTGCATTCGCCTGTCAGCACAACCGAAGATGTTCGCGGGGTATTTGTTATTGATGGAAAAAATAAGGTTCGGGCCGTTTATTTCTATCCGATGAGAATCGGCCGCAATATGGATGAAATCAAAAGGATGGTGGTCGCTCTTCAAACTTCTGATCAGGAAGAAAACATCGGAATGGCTACACCTGCAAACTGGAGCCCCGGCGACGATATGATGGTAACTCATTATCCTTATACCCAGAAAGAGCTGGCTGACAATCCTGAATTGGAAAAGATGTACTATAACATTGGAACATTTATGTGGTTTAAGAAATCAAAGTAGCCAACTGATTTGGGTGGCTATTCGATATATAGCCAAAAAGCGGGCCATCAGCCCGCTTTTTTTCTTATAACATAAAGCATGTTCTTTATTGGTTCAGCAGCTGCTGGAAAAACGGGATAACTGCTTCGGCCATTTTTGCATGGTCGTCAATGTCAGGATGATAACTGCAACCGTGTGGCTCGATTCCCTGAAAACGATAAATAGCAATTGATTTATGTCCACCAATCTCGTCGAAATGGGTTTTGACTTTGTTGAGACAGTCGAAGAAAATCATTTCCTTTTCGCCGCTAACCATGGGGCTGGTCAGTAGCGCAATCTGTGTATTGGGGTAGTGAGAATAGATTTTTTCGACAAAAGCGATATAAGTGTTGACGTAGGTTTCGGGGTCGAATGGTTTACGTTCCCTGGTGCCATCGCCATCCGAAAAGTCGTTGGTGCCCAAAGCGATGCTGACAATGTCAGGTACAAAGCCGGTAAAATCCCAGCGACGGGTCGAGTCGGTATCAAGATACCTGTTTTCGTAAACCTGCGGCATGGCAGGTCCATCGGAATTCCAGTTGCGGTAGATGCCAATACCCGATACTGAGCTAAGCATATATTGCAGGTTAAGCTGGCGGGCAACCCGTGGGCCGTAAGCCAGGTAGGCATTGTGTTGGTCGTACCATTGTGCGGTACCACAGGGAATTTCTTTGGTGTCGGCACCCATGCCACACGTGATAGAGTTGCCGATAAATTCAATCTTTTTAGCTGGAATTCCGGTTGTGGGCAATAGCTTGATACATCGCAATCCTGCAAAAACAATATTTCCGTTCGATGCTTCGGTCGATTTGTATACGGACAGGCGGTGCGAGGCTTTCCCACCCGGAATCTCAATTTTTTTCGCAACCAGCGTATCTCCTTCAATTTTGAAGCGGCCAATGTATTCGCCATCAAGTTCGAGCGAATAGAAATTGTACAACCCGTTTGGAGTATTGTTTTTCAACAAAATTGTGCAGCTGTCGCCGGCAAAGGTCATGGTTGCCGATGATGCCGAGCCGATGAGTATGGTTTCTCCTTTGGTAACTTTATCGATACGCCCCGAAAAGTTGAAAAGCGGATCGGATGCAGGGTATTCGAGCGGTTTGATTTCTGCGCAACTGTATACAATGGAGAGTAGAAACAGTAGTCCGATAAACTGGAATTTTATTTTTTTCATTTTCGAAGATTTGTTTTTGGGAATGAGAATTGAGTAAGATGGATATGGAAAGACCGGTTTTTCAGAGGAAGAAAACCGGTCTTTATTTTGTCGATAAAACGATTATTTAATGATGGTGCAGCCGCCCATATAAGGAACCAGCACGTCGGGAACGCGGATGCCTTCTGGGGTCTGATAGTTTTCGTAGATGGCCGCAACGATTCGGGGCAGTGCCAGTGCACTTCCGTTCAACGTATGGGCTATCTGTGTTTTACGGTTTTCGTCGCGGAAACGAAGTTTCAAGCGATTGGCCTGAAACGATTCGAAATTGGAAACCGAAGAGACTTCCAGCCAGCGTTCCTGTGCAGCCGACCACACTTCGAAGTCGTAGGTGAGGGCAGAGGTAAAGCTCATATCGCCACCGCAAAGACGAAGGATGCGGTAAGGCAATCCTAACTTCTCGACCAGTGATTTGACATATGCCACCATCTGATCGAGCGACTCGTATGATTTGTCAGGATGGGCAATTTGCACTATTTCTACTTTATCGAATTGGTGCAAACGGTTCAACCCGCGGACATCTTTACCATATGATCCGGCTTCGCGACGGAAACAAGCCGAATAAGCCGTGGTTTTAATGGGAAGCGCTTTCCCTTCCACAATGACATCACGGAAGATATTGGTTACCGGAACTTCGGCTGTTGGGATCAAATAGAGGTTGTCGAGCCCGCAGTGATACATTTGCCCTTCCTTGTCGGGAAGTTGTCCTGTCCCAAACCCTGAGGCTTCGTTAACCACATACGGTGGCTGTACTTCGAGGTAGCCGTTTTCGCGTGCCTGATCGAGAAAAAAATTGATTAAGGCGCGTTGGATACGGGCACCATATCCTTTATATACCGGAAATCCGGCACCGGTTATTTTTACCCCAAGTTCGAAGTCAATCAGCTCATATTGTGCTGCTAAATCCCAGTGGGGTTTGGCTTCAGCATGAAGCTGAGGTTTTTCGCCTCCCTGAGCCACGATTTCATTGTCTTCGGCAGAGCGGCCTACCGGAACAAGTTGTGATGGAATATTGGGCAATTGTACCTGTAGCGCCAACAACTGGCTATCGATATTTTCAAATTCGTTGTCGTTGTTTTTAATGGCATCTTTCAACTCGGCGGTTTTGACTTTGGCTTGATCGGCTTCACCCGTTTTGCCATCTTTATACAGTTGACCGATGGCTTTCGAGAGCTGGTTCATCTCGGCTTTCAGTGCGTCTGTTTCGAGCTGAATTTCGTTGCGGCGTTTGTACAATTCAAGCACCTGACTGACAATTTCTTTTGCATCGAACTGTTTGACAGACAGTCGCTCGATTACCCATTGCGGGTTTTCCTGTATAAACTTTAAACTTAACATGATTTCAAATTAAAAATTTCAATTTTCCGAAAGCCCAACTTATTATTGCGGCTTAGGCAAAAGTACAATAAAAAAAGAACCCTGCTTTATTACCGGGGTAACAAAACAGGGCACTTTAATTTTTTCCGTTGAGGTAGTTGAACCTATTCTACTGATTTGAATGGCTCAACTGATACGAATGATTTGTTGTCGCGTTTTTTCTGGAATTTGACCGTTCCATCAATCAAAGCGAACAAAGTATGGTCTTTGCCGATACCTACGTTAGCTCCAGGATTGTGAGCTGTACCGCGCTGACGTACAATGATATTTCCAGCTTTGGCAGCCTGACCGCCAAAAACTTTAACTCCAAGACGTTTGCTTTCAGATTCGCGACCGTTCTTCGAACTACCTACTCCTTTTTTATGTGCCATGGTAAATTGTTTTAGAGGGTTACGCTACTACTTCTGTAATTTGAATTTGGGTAAGGTACTGGCGGTGACCGTTTTTCTTACGATAGCCTTTGCGGCGTTTCTTTTTGAAAACGATAACTTTATCGCCTTTCAGGTGGGTAAGCACCTTTGCGGTAACTTTAGCACCTTCAACAACAGGAGTACCAACCTGAACTGCTCCCTCGTTTTCTACTAACAATACTTTGTCGAAAGTGACATCGCTACCTTCTTCGTGCTGAAGACGGTTCACATACACTTTCTTGTCTTTTTCCACCTTGAACTGAATCCCGGCGATTTCTACAATTGCGTACATTTCTACAATTTAATTGTTTGGGTCCGGAAGGCGGGAAATGATTGTCTCCTCTTGTTGAGCCCACTCGAACGATTTTGGACTGCAAAAGTAAACATTCTGCGTTGCCCTGCAAATAGTTCGGTAAAATATTTTCTGATAATGGATTAAAAAATAATCCCGAAGCTTATTTTCTTCGGGATTATGCGGTTAAGCTTATTTCTTTTTCAGCAAATCGCGGATTTCGGTAAGCAAAATCTCTTCCTTTGTGGGTGAAGGTTCTGCTACAGGTGCGGGAGCCTCTTCCTTGGTTTTCTTTAGCTTGTTCATCACTTTTACCAACATGAAAATCGCAAAAGCGACAATCAGAAAATCAAGCGTTACCTGAATGAATTTTCCATAATTGATGGCAACTGCTTCAGCAACAACTTTATCGCCTTCAATAACAGCATCTTTCAGAATAAGTTTAAATCCGGTAAAATCGGTGCCTCCCAACAGTAAACCCAGCGGAGGCATAATAATATCGGCGACTACCGACGAAATGATTTTACCAAAGGCACCACCAATGATAATACCTACTGCCATGTCGACTACATTCCCACGCATGGCAAATTCCTTGAATTCTTTAATCATTCCCATTTTGAATCTGAATTAGGTTAAACAATTTTTTATGATGTTTTTACAAAAGCTATAACACTTTTTGCAATCAAAATGTTGATTGCCCTGATACTGATGACATGAAGTTTTCAGCAACTTCGAATTATTCTTCTAATTTATGAAAATTCTACTTACCGATTATCTTTTTGATTTCGTTTAATTTATTCAGTGCCTCCATAGGGGTGAGGTTATTGATGTCGATGTTGCGGATTTCGTCGCGGATTTGTTTCAGCACCGGGTCGTCTAGCTGGAAAAAGCTGAGCTGGAACCCTTCGCGTTGTTGGCCTAACCCTTCAACTTGTTTGGCGGGCATATCTTCTTTTCGGTTGTTCTGTTCGAGCACTTTTAAAATATCTTCGGCCCGAGATACAACGCTTTTAGGCATTCCGGCCATTTGCGCCACATGGATACCAAAACTGTGATTGCTGCCTCCGGCCATTAATTTGCGAAGAAAGACAACCTTATTGCCCACCTCTTTCACCGTCACATTGAAATTCCGGATGCGGCCAAAACTCTTCTCCATTTCGTTGAGTTCGTGATAATGGGTGGCAAAGAGGGTCTTGGCTTTGGACTTTGGGTGTTCGTGGATATATTCGACGATTGACCAGGCAATTGAAATACCATCATAAGTACTGGTTCCGCGCCCCAGTTCATCGAGAAGGATAAGGCTGCGGTCGGACATGTTGTTGAGGATACTGGCTGCTTCGGTCATCTCGACCATGAATGTTGATTCGCCTGATGAGATATTGTCCGATGCGCCAACGCGGGTAAAAATTTTATCAACATAGCCAATTTTGGCTGTTTCGGCCGGAACAAATGATCCGATTTGTGCCAACAGAACAATCAATGCCGTTTGCCTCAACAATGCCGATTTACCAGCCATATTGGGTCCGGTGATGATAATTATCTGTTGCTCGGAATTGTCGAGCAAAACATCGTTGGCAATATATTTTTCGCCGATAGGCAACTGTTGTTCAATCACCGGGTGGCGACCATTTTTGATATCAATAACTTCTGATTCATTGACTTCCGGACGGTTGTACCCATTTTGAGTGGCCACTGTGGCAAACGAGAGTAAACAATCAATTTGAGCAATGACAGTTGCGTTCAGTTGAAGGGCCTGGTAATATTCGGATAAGGCCGACACCAGATCGTTGAAAATATGAGTTTCGAGTGCAAGGATTTTCTCTTCGGCTCCCAAAATTTTCGATTCGTAGTCTTTAAGCTCTTCAGTGATATAGCGTTCGGCATTGACCAATGTTTGTTTTCGGATCCATTCCGGCGGAACTTTATCCTTGTGTGTATTTCGAACTTCGATATAATACCCGAAAACATTGTTATAAGCCACTTTCAACGAAGTAATTCCGGTGCGTGCGCTTTCGCGTTCCTGCATCTTTTGCAGGTAATCTTTTCCGCTGAATGCCAACTCCCGAAGTTCGTCCAACTCGGGTGAAACTCCTTTCGCTATGACATGACCTTTGACCAAATGGACGGGTGGATCGGCAGCCATCTCTTTCTCAATCCGCTCTCGTATCGAATGGCATGGATTGAGTTGTTCGGCAAACCGTGCCAATGCTTTATTGCCAGAAGTGGCGCATAAATCTTTAATAGGCGAAATGGCATTCAAAGTATTTTTCAGATGAACCACTTCGCGTGGGTTGATACGTCCAACTGCAGCTTTCGAAATCAACCGTTCCAAATCGCCTATTTGACGAAGGTGTTCTTCGATGGCATCTTTTAATCCGGGGTGTGCAACAAAACGCTCTACTACATCGTGTCGCTCGGCTATTCTGGATAAATCTTTCAGCGGAAGTGCTATCCATCGTTTCAGTAAACGGGCCCCCATTGGCGAAATGGTTTTATCGACAACGTTGATTAACGTTTTGGCTCCATCGTTTATCGAATGAAAAAGCTCCAGGTTGCGGATGGTGAAGCGGTCGAGCCAGACATATCGATCTTCTTCAATCCGCGAAAGCGCAGTGACATGGCTGATCTGTTTATGTTGTGTAATATCGAGATAGTAAAGAATTGCACCGGCTGCAATTACGCCAAGTTGCAGGTTTTGCACCCCAAATCCCTTCAGCGTAATGGTCTCGAAATGGCGCAACAGCCGGTCGCTGGCTGCATCTTCGGTATAAACCCAGTCGTCGAGTTTGAACGTGAAAAATTTCGGCCCAAAATATTCAGTAAAAAGCTTGTCTTTTCCTTTTTGAAAAAGTACCTCTTTGGGTTGAAAACTGTTCAGCAACTTGTCGATATATTCGAATGAGCCCTCAGCCGTGAGAAATTCACCGGTCGAGATATCTAGAAAAGCTACTCCGGCCAACGTTTTATCGATATGTACCGAGGCCAGAAAGTTATTCTCGCGATGTTCAAGAACGTTGTCGTTAATTGAAACCCCAGGTGTAACCAGTTCGGTTATCCCTCTTTTGACGATTGTTTTGGTCAGTTTCGGGTCTTCGAGTTGCTCACAAATGGCAACCCGCTGTCCGGCTCTCACCAATTTAGGTAAATAGGTGTCGAGCGCATGGTAGGGAAAGCCCGCCAGTTCTACAAAGCTGGCAGAACCGTTGGCTCTGCGTGTAAGGGTAATACCCAAAATTTCGGAGGCTTTAATGGCATCCTCCCCAAACGTTTCGTAAAAATCGCCAACACGAAAGAGTAAAACTGCATCGGGATGCTTTGTTTTCACCGCGTAATATTGTTTCATTAGCGGTGTCTCGACATATTTATTGGGGCTTTGTGACAAGCTGTTATGAATTAAAAATTAGTGTTGCCAACAAAGATAAGCGATTCGTTTTTGCGAACAGCCTCTTTGCGGTATGCTTTCGGCGGAAGTTTTCAACAATTTCTTAGTTCGATGCCTTGCGCTTTACTCGAGTTCTATTTTTTTGTTGCAGGAAGAAAAACATTGGCCGATCGAAAAAGTAATATCAGCGCAAGTGGTGCGGTCAGCGGATGAAACCCTTGCGGTACGATGGGCATGATAAGCAGAAAGAGAGCTACTGATACAGCTAATACCTTCAGGTACCAGATTGTATATTTTCGCCATGAGCCTTTTGTCCAAACAAAAGCAAAAATAGTATGAATTGGCCATGCCCATAGTAAATTCAAATTCCGGGCCGTCCCTTCCAGTTCAGAACTAAACGAAAGAAAAGTGAGCAGGATGCCGGCTATACCAAAGATGAAGAAAATGACAAAATCGAGTTCTATCCAGCGTTTTTTTAGAAAGTATTCAATTATGGTACTTGCGGTAACCGTGAGTAAAAAAATAAGAATCACCACTTTGGGCGACCACCAGTTGAACGGTTCATTTTCTTTTTGAGCCTCGAATAATATTTTCCGGGGTTGGGTAAACGGAACATTTTTACCCTCTCGTGCCACTGTAGCTTTACTCATATCGGCTTCGAGATAATCGGGAAGAAACATCTTTTCGGCAAAGGTAGCCTTTCGGTCAGTAGCCATTCCCAGTGCGAGGTGGATACCCAGTCCAATCCAACTGTTGTTGGGCAGGTAGAGTTTAATTAAATCACGGAAACTCATTTCGTGATTGCCCGATTTGTCGTATGCGAGTTTGCCGCTTACAGCCTTTTCGAACTGGTCTCGCACCCGGGTGGCACAATTGTCGAGGAAGTGGTTGTATCGGTAAATGCGGTTTTCGGGCTTGTAGTTTTCGGCCAAAGCATCGTAAAGCAATTGTTTCTCGACAGGTGTCAGGTCGAGCAGTAATTCTGACACAGAGCGCTGTTCTTCTTCATATTCACGCATAAATGAATTCATACGCTGCACCACCAATTGGTAATCGGTACGTCCTTTGGCAAAATTCCAGAAGAAATTCTTGCTTTCGAAACTGAAAGCGCCATAATTGAAAACGTAATCGGTTCCTGAAACTGGATCGGTTACCCGAATGGCAGTGTGCCCAAAATAGGAGTAAATTTCGTTGCCCGGAGCGCAGGTAAGCAGACTGATTTTGGCATCCGGCGATAATGGTTCGGCTTTAGTTATCAGTGTATTACAGAATAAAACGACTGTTAAGAGCAAAATTTTTCTCATACGATGGCGATTACGTAACCGTCCAAAAGTAAGAAAAAGGAGAATATGTTCAGCAGAGTTCTTTTCGGTATATAGCCGTTTTGATACTTTACTATTCCATTGGGACTTCCATCAGCAGCAACTCGGCATTATCTGATTTTGCCTTAAATGCGATTGAATCGACAGGCATAATCCCCAAACCGTCGCGTTGTCCCAGTGCAGTTCCTTCAATATTGAATTCACCTTTGAGAACGAAAGCATAAACTCCGTTAGCCGGATTGCGAAGAGAATATTTTGCTTCGAAACCTTTTTCGAATGTGCCAAGATGAAACCATGCCTGTTGGTGAATCCATACGCCTTCATCGTCGGCGCTTGGCGACAGGATTTGCTGTAATTTGTTGTGCCGCTGACTGATGTCAAGCGTGATTTGGTTGTATCGTGGCGTCACATTTTTTCTGTCGGGGAAAACCCATATTTGCAATAGTTTGACCGGCTTATCCGCATTGGCATTGAACTCGCTGTGGGTGATGCCTGTTCCGGCACTCATTACCTGAACATCTCCGTGGCGGATAACGGTTCCGTTTCCCATGCTGTCGCGATGTTCGAGGTCGCCTTCTAACGGAATCGTGACAATTTCCATATTGTCATGCGGATGGGTTCCAAAGCCCTTTCCTGCTGCTATGTAGTCATCGTTCAGAACCCTAAGTGCCCCAAAATGGACTCTTTCCGGATTATAATAATTGGCGAAACTAAATGTATGCCAGGTATCGAGCCACCCGTGATTGGCATGGCCACGTGTTGATGCTTTATGATATATTGTTTTCGACATGAGTAAACTGTTTTTAAGTGATACGAATGCTTCGGTTACTGGTTTCAGGGCAGATCATTTTTTAAAAGAAGGTCAATAAAACGGGGCGGTTTACCCGATTGATACGATTTTGGTTATATTTGCCGTATGCGTAAATTTTTGAGAATAACCGGAGTTGTTACTTTATCGCTGCTCTACTGCATAGCTGCAGGTGTGGCAAGCAATAGCTCGGCTATTTCCCATTTCTCACTTTCAGAGGAGATTAGTGATAGTTCTGAAGTTTATTTCTCGGAGGTTTCGGATAATCTCTTCTGTCCTGTTACGCGGACAGAAAGCTCAATAACCACCTCGGGCGAGGGTGGGGCACAGGTAAACGAAACACATTTTTCACCTGTTTCGGCGGTTTTACGATTGACCGAGCAATATTATTTTAACCAGTTTACGCAATATCGGTTTTATGCCGATAACCTTTTGATCCACTTCCGAAAAGCGGATCAGATTTTTCCTTTTCATTACCATTGGTAGGATACTGATTAAATTTCAACAGGGTGTTTTCATGGCCTAAACCTGTATCGATAGTAAAGAAATTTAATTAGTTAAAAGAAATGGACAACGGAACAATGGTGACCGTGGTTATCCTGATTGCGATAACCGGTTTTGCAATATTATTAGCCAATTTTAGTCGAAAAAAATATGAGAAGAGGATGCTGAAGAAGATAGCCGATTTTGCAGCCATCCATCAGTCTACGCTAAATGAATCAGAATATTGGGGAAAAAGCGGCATTGGAATTGACGAACAAAAGAGCGTTCTCGTTTTTTTACAGGATTTGAACGACACAACAACTGCCGAATGTATCAAACTGTCGGATATTGAGCGTTGTAAGACGGTAAATCAGGGGCGCGATGTCAATGGAATAGGAAAGGTTATCGATAAATTACAATTGGTAATGTACCCTTATGGGCATAAAGGAGAAATTGTATTGGAATTTTATAATGCCGAAGTAAGTATGCAGTTACACGATGAATTGTTAATTATTGAAAAATGGGCGAAAAAGATTAATGCCCACTTGTCGTAGAAAAGTTCATTCAATTCAACATAGGTGATTTGAGAGCCTTGCAGCTATTTTTGCAAGGCTTTTTTTATCGGATAGATTTCATTTTCTCCATGTAGCTTTTTACCTTGTCAGGGACTAACCCATCGATAGTTTGGCCGCTTTTCCAGCGCGCTCTGATAATGGTCGATGAAATGTCTAACAAAGGGGCTGCAATCATAGTGATGTTGGGATGATTTTTTACAGGCGAGTGGTGTCCGGGACGGGGGTAAACCAACAACCCAAACTCTTCCAGAATTTTATCGTGTTCGCGCCATTTGCCGAAGTTGGCAAGATTATCCCCTCCAATCAGTAGCCGAAACCGATGTTGCGGAAATTTTCTTTGAAGTTCGCAGAGTGTTTTAATTGTATACGAAGGGCGTGGCAGGTTGAATTCGAAATCACTGGCTTTCATCTTTGGTTCGTCGGCAATAGCCAGTTTAACCATCTCAAGCCTATCAGATTCGGGCCACAAACCGGCATTTTCTTTCAATGGATTTTGGGGCGATACCATAAACCAAAGCTCATCAATACCGGCATTTAGAGCTGCCCGGGCAATGGACAGATGGCCGTTGTGCACAGGGTTAAACGAGCCGGAATAAATGGCAATATTCATAGTTTATTGGCGGATAAATTCTGTAACCTTTTGTTCGGCCTCGTTCAATGCGGCTTCGAGTTGATTATTGACAATGATAACGTCGAATTGCGAAGCATATTCAAGTTCTTTGGCGGCTTTGGCCACCCGTTTGGCAATTACTTCGGCACTGTCGGTAGAGCGGGCGATCAATCTTTTCTCCAGTTCTTCGACCGATGGTGGCTGAACAAAAATGGCCAATGCTTTCTGTCCGTAATATTTTTTGATATTACACCCGCCAACAACATCGACATCGAAGAGTATATTTTGACCTTGCCTGGTCATTCGTTCGACTTCGCTTTTCAGCGTGCCATAAAAACAGCCGGGATAAACTTCCTCCCATTCCAGAAAATCACCATTTGAAATTCGGGCATTAAACTCGTCGGCCGACAAAAAATAGTAATCTTTCCCATCGACTTCAGCTCCCCGCGGTGCCCGGCTTGTGGCCGAGATCGAAAAGCCAAGATTAAGATTTTGGGTTAACAGGTGTTTGACAATAGTTGTTTTTCCTGCTCCTGATGGTGCTGAAAAAATAATCAGTTTTCCTTCCTTCATGCGGGTAATAGTCTGAATAATTGAGATGTAGTTTGCGATTTATAGAATATTCAACGATTGCTCTTTTATTCGTTCGAGCGCATCTTTCATCAGGATGACTAACTTTTGCATTTCGCTGTGATTGGCTTTTGACCCAAGCGTATTTACTTCGCGACCAATCTCCTGAGCTATAAATCCAAGTTTTTTCCCTACAGCTTCATCGAGCTCGAGTGTTTGCAAAAAATAGCTGCAATGGTTGCGCAGACGGACTTTTTCCTCGTTAACGTCGAGTTTTTCGAGGTAAAAAATCATCTCCTGCTCCAGCCGGTTTTCGTTCACCTGTTCGGTTGACGAAAGCTCTTTTAGCCCTTCGTAGATTCGCTCTTTAACTTTGGCTACCCGTTCTTTCTCGAACGGTTCAATCTGATCGAGAAGCTGGGTAATCTGTTCAATATTCTGGACGATGTCGGTTTTCAATATCTGGCCTTCCTGTTTGCGGAATTTGTCGAGACCGGCAATTGCTTTTTCGATGGTTTTAGTAATTTGTTCCCATTCCGATTCTTCAAGCTCTTCTCTTTCCGTTTTCACTGCATCGGGTAACCCCATGATAACCTGAAGGAGCCGCTCGTCGGCAGGCAAACCCAGTTCGTTACTAATTACTGTGAGCTGGCTGTAATAGCTTTTTACCACAGCGCTGTTGATATTGCTGTTGGTTTCGTCACCAAGAGATTCGACATAAAGGATAAAATCGATTTTACCTCGAATCAGCCTGTCGGAGATGGTCCTGCGTATTTCGATATCTTTTTCCCTGAAAATGCCCGAAATGCGTGTATTTACATCGAGTTGTTTGCTGTTCAGCGATTTGATTTCGACAGTAACTTTTTTGTGGGGGAGTTCGCACTCGGCTTTCCCGTAACCGGTCATCGATTTTATCATGCTTTCTCTTTTTTTGCAAAATTAAGGTTTTATATCGCTTTTGAAAATCTGTCGGTAACCGTAAGGCTGCGACACAAAGAGGGTCTTAAATATTTTTTTTGAACGCATTAAAAATAAATTGTAATTATTTTGCATGTTTTAGTAATATTTAATTATTTTTGTGTGGTTAATAGTTATTATTAGAAGTTAGTTGATTTGGATTCGTAAAAGGCTGTTCGTGAGAACAGCCTTTTCGCATTTCATTATCGGACAACAAAAAACCATCTTTAGTGGGAGCTAAAGATGGTTTTTTTGTTAATTGGCAGCATATTTTAGATGGCTGCTACCAATTCGCGGATAATAAGGCTCATTTTCGGCTCAGCTTTCATGGCCACAGCCTGTACCTCTTCGTGCGAGATTTCAATTATTTCGCCCGGAACGCCACTGTCGGTGATAATCGAAATGCCGAAAACCAACATGCTCATGTGGCGGGCAACTATCACTTCGGGTACGGTCGACATGCCAACGGCATCGCCGCCCAGAATACGGAACATTTTGTATTCAGCCGGTGTTTCAAAAGTAGGACCTGCCACTCCTACATACACCCCTTCTTTCAGTTCTATCGAATGTTTGAGCGCAATTTTCCGGGCCAAATTTCGCAAATGAATATCGTACGGCTGGCTCATATCGGGAAAACGAGGCCCAAGCTCGTTATTGTTTTTTCCAAGTAGCGGATTGTTTCCAAACATGTTAATATGATCGGTAATCATCATTACATCACCAACTTTAAACCCTGGGTTAAGGCCACCGCTGGCATTTGAAACAAATAACTTTTCGATTCCCATTTGCTTGAAAACCCTCACCGGAAAGGTAATTTCTTTCATATCGTACCCTTCGTAATAGTGAAAGCGTCCCTGCATTGCCACAATACTTTTCCCTCCGAGTTGGCCAAAAATCAGTTGGCCTTTATGCCCTTCAACTGTCGAAACGGGAAAATTGGGGATATCGCTGTACGAAAGCGTGTGTTCGATGGCTATTTCGCTGACCAAATTCCCCAATCCGGTACCCAGTACAATGGCTATTTCGGGTTTACATCCGGTTGCTTTTTGAATATAGGTCGAAGTTGCTTTTATTTTCTCTAACATACTTTCTAATTTTTTGATCGAAATCTTTGTCCCCTTTATTCAGGAACGTAACTTTAAGCGGAATATAGTAGAGGTTTTTGGCAATTAATTCAGGAATTCCTTCAACAGCCCTAAACCTGATCATATCTTTTTCTGTGGTAACAATCAGCTTCCCGTCCTCTTTAATTTCGTTGAATTCTTTCTCGATTTGTTGAATATCTTTTGCCCCAAAATCGTGGTGGTCGGGAAAAACGATTTCTGTAACTTTGGGTGAAACAGATCGAAGATGTTCATACAATGGCGCCGGATTGGCAATACCGGTTACCAGCAGAACTGGATTTCCTTCTAATAAATCGGCTTCGGGGTTGTGTCGCGCATGTTCGGAAAAAACCGGTTTTAACTGGCCATATTTAAATTTTGTAAAATAAAGATATTGAAATGGTCTGATATTCAATTCTTTTGTAATTATTCTTTCATCAATAGGCTTGAGTTGCGACGGACATTTGGTCACGATAATTACGTTGGCCCGCTCTCTGTTTGAGGCTGATTCCCGTAAACGCCCGTGGGGAAGGAGGGTATCCTGCGTGATTAGCCTCGAATAATCGGTAAGCAAAATATTTATACCCGGATTGACATAGCGGTGCTGAAAGGCATCGTCGAGAATGACAACATCGGGACGTTCTTCTTTGGGAAGCGCCAATAATTTCTCAATTCCTCTAACTCGCTTTTCGTCGACAGCTACAATAGCCTTTTCGAATTTTTGTTTGATTTGCAACGGTTCGTCGCCAACTTGTTTTGGAGTGGCCTCTTTTTCAACCATCAGGAAGCCGCTGGTTTTTCGTTTGTACCCACGGCTGAGGGTGGCCACTTTAAAGTCTTTGTAAAGAAGTTCGATAAGGTATTCTGTATGTGGTGTTTTGCCAGTTCCTCCGGCCGTAATATTGCCAATGGATATGACGGGAAGGTTGAAATCTTTCGATTTCTTGATCTTCATATCGAACAGACTGTTACGGAATGCAACCCCGATACCGTAAAGTATTGACAATATTTTTAAGAAAAAACTCTTCACAGCCGATATTCTTTTCCTCCGATTCTCGAAAATGTTGCGCAAGTTACCTAAAATCAGGGACAAAAAAAAGGGACACGACGGCCCCCTTTCAATATTATGTATTATTTTTCTTAGTAAATGTCGAGTTTGTAGGGCATCAAAGCAAAAACGCCCTTTGATGTGGCCTGTTTCTGAATATTTTCCCAGTCAGAATATGCATTGCCGAGATAGGAGCGGAGCACCTTGGCTTGCATTTGGGCTGAGAAATTCTTCAGCAATTCCTGAAAAGGATCTTTCAGTTTTGGAAATTCCTTAACACGAAATTTCTCGATGCCGGCCTTCTGACGCGCCAGTTCAATGGCCTCTTTTAATCCTCCAAACTGATCGACCAAACCGATAGTCAGGGCATTCTCGCCGCTCCAAACTCTGCCTTGTCCAATTGAATCGACAGCTACTGTTTGCATCTTACGGCCGTCGGCCACATGCGAAAGAAAGGTTTGGTAGGTATTTTCGACATAATTCTGCATCAACCCGGCTTCGAAAGGGGTCATTTTTCGGTAAAATGACGGCATATCGGAGTGTTCGTTGGTGTTGACATTATCGAAAGTGATACCAATTTTTTCACTAAGTAGCTTTTCGAGGTTCGGAATGGTGCCAAAAACGCCGATTGAACCGGTAATCGTTGTTGGGTTGGACACAATCATATCGGCCGGGCACGATATATAGTAACCGCCGGAAGCGGCATAATCGCCCATTGATACAATTACCGGTTTGATTTCTTGAGCCAGTTTTACCTCTCTCCAAATAACTTCTGATCCAAATGCTGAACCTCCGGGAGAGTTGACCCTTAATACGATAGCTTTGACTGTAGAGTCTGTTCGGGCTTCACGAATTCCTTTTGATACCTCTTTCGAATCGATTTGGTGCGGATCGTAACCGGTGGAGCTGTCAATCTCACCTTCAGCATAAACTACAGCGATGCGATCTTTCGCCAACCCTTTCTCTGTAGTAATTTTTGGCATTTTGTCGTATTCACCGACTGTAAGTACTGGGATATCTTCATTTTCAGCTAAACCTGCAAGTGTCCTTAAATCGGCCAGTACCTGATCCCGATACTTCAGATTATCAAAAAAACCGGCTTTTAGTGCTACTTCGGCGGGCTGAAAGGTGAGGACACTATTGGCATACTTGTTCAGGCTGTCTACCGGAATATCGCGTTCTTCGGCAATCCCTTTCAGTAAATGGTTCCATATACTACTCAGATAAACAGTGGTTTGTTGGCGATTAGCTTCGCTCATCTCCTCGTAGAGAAAAGGTTCGACGGCCGATTTAAACTTGTTGTTTTTGCCCCGTACGACCTGCATTTCAATTCCGAATTTTTCCATTGCCTTTTTGTAGAAGGTCCGTTCAGCGTTTAGTCCCCTGAAATCGAACATCCCGGCCGGGTTCAGGATGATACTGTCGGAAACCGTCGCCAAATAATAAGCTTTTTGCGAAATGGCATCGGAATATGCATAAATAAATTTTCCACTGCTTTGAAAATCTTTCAGTGCATTTCGAATCTCTTCGATAGTGGCATAACCCGACTCTATATCAGATAGTTCCAAAAATATCCCTTCGATGTTGTCGTCGGTTTTGGCTTTGTCGATGACATTGAAAATCTGGTTTAACCCGGTCGTCGATGTGGTGCTAAACCCAGGGATTTCCAGTTCGTCGAATGGGTTATTCGATTTCCGCTCGACAATCCGGTTGTCTAGTTTTATCACCAAAAGCGACTGGCTTTTAACGATTACCTGTTTTTCGCTGAACGATGCAATGGCTGAAACAATGCCCATCAATACAAACATGAAAAGTATTGACGAAACAAAAATCGCAAGCAGCGATGCCAAAAATGCTTTCCAGAAGATTCTCATACTATGAATTTGTTAATTTTAAACCAGGGTTATACGGTTGATAAGTATCAATGCGACAATAATAATTACAAATATACAATTCTATGCACAGACTGTTTTTAATCTTGGGGGGAAACGTTGGAGACAGGCAAAAAATATTGGAAACCGCTAAGTCGATGATTGAACTCCGTATGGGTAAAATTGAAGTCCAGTCGGCTGTTTATCAGACTGAAGCATGGGGTTTTGAATCGTCTCCATTTTTGAATCAGGTGGTGGTGGTCGATACGGTATTAACTTCGGCAAAAGCATTGGACGAAGTGCAGGCCATCGAAAATGAATTGGGCAGAAAACGATTGGGTGAAGGTTATCAGGCCCGGACAATGGATATTGATATTCTTTTTTATGACGATTGTCAAATCTTGACTGAGACCTTACAAATTCCCCATCCAAGAATCGCTTCACGCCGTTTTGTCCTGGTGCCGCTCTGCGAAATCGCTGCTCAAAAAAAGCATCCCGTTACCGGATTAACCGTTAACGAAATGCTTCTTCAATGTAGCGATACACTTGAGGTAAAGCCTGTTGAAATGTGATATCAACTTACACTAAAAATGCGAGGCCCCGATCGGCTCCTCTTTCGAATCAATTTTTTCGCCAAAAGCCAAATCGCCTGCATCGCCCAACCCTGGAACGATATACGACTTAGGGGTTAATTCTGGATCGATTGCCCCAACCCATAGCGTTACGCGGTCGTGGGGCAGTTTACTTTTTACATAATCGATTCCTTGTTTGCTGGCAATCACCGAAACCATGTGAATATGGCTTGGTTCGCCTTTTTCAAGTAGCGCATGGTAGCCAATTTCCATCGATGAACCGGTAGCCAACATTGGGTCGGAAAGGATTACCACTTTATTGTCGAGCATTGGGGCTGCAATATATTCGAACTCAATATGAAATTCGCCATCGGCACCATATTTGCGATAGGCTGAAATGAAGCAGTTCTCACCACGGTCGAAAAAGTTGAGCAATCCTTGGTGCAATGGTAGGCCGGCACGAAGGATGGTAGCCAGTACAGGTTGTTTTTCTATAACCGGAATTTTGGCTATGCCGAGCGGGGTGGTTATTTCTTTTGTTCTATATGTCAGGCTTTTGCTGATTTCGTATGCGAAAATCTCACCAACTCGCTCCAGATTTCTGCGGAACCGCATCGGATCCTTTTGAATCACTTCACTCCTGATTTCTGCCAGAAACTGGTTGAAGAGCGAGTTGTTCTCGCCAATAACATGTACATTCATGAAATTTTTATGCCAAAATTAGAAAAATCTCATATATCCTAAAAAAGATTTTTTGTGCATTTAATTTATTTTTATTCATGGTTTTAGAAAGAGATTAAGTTTGATGGATTGGTGCACTCCATTTATTTTAATGGTTGCAGAAGCCAAAATTTGGTATTACAACTTATAAAATTCCTTCATCGGCAAAACTAAAATAACCGGTTTGGGTAATAATCAGGTGGTCGAGCAGTGTGATTTCCATGGTTACCCCTGCTTCCTTAATCTGTTTTGTCACCTTGCGGTCCGCATCGCTTGGGTCAAGGTTTCCCGATGGGTGATTGTGGCCGACAATCAGTGAAGTGGCCTGTTTGCTGAGTGCACTCCGCATGATAAGCCTAACGTCGATAACGGTTCCGGTTATTCCTCCTGAGCTTAGTTTTTGTTTATAGAGAATTTTGTTTTGCCTGTTCAGAAAAAGCACCCAGAATTCTTCGTGACCAAGATCCCCGATTTGTGGGCGCAAATAGTTGGCGGCATCGCTGCTACAAGTTATTTTTTCCTGTTTCAGGGCTACCGACTGGTTCTTGCGTCGCCCCAGTTCCATGGCCGCGATAATGGAGATGGCTTTGGCCTCACCTATTCCTTTGAAAATTTTCAATTCGTCGACTCCCAGTTTCCCCAGTTCGTGCAGGTTGTGATTGACCGAGTCGAGAATCCTCCTCGAAACCTCAACTGCGGTCTCATCAGTATTTCCGGATCCTATTAAAATGGCGATTAATTCCGCATCCGAAAGGGAATTGATGCCCCGTTCGAGCAGTTTTTCGCGAGGTCGATCTTCAACTTTCCATGTTTTAATACTGAGTTTCCGGTACTCTTCCATAGCTTTCTGATTCAGATTGTTGATACAATTTACAAAAAAACTTCGGATGAGATGCAGTTGCCGTAAAACAAAAAACCCATCCTGAGAAGGATGGGTTTCCAATATCATAAGGGCAAATTATAAACTATTCACATGGAGCGTCAGGCTCGATTTAAGGTTGGCTGCCTTATTTTTGTGAATAACGTTTTTCTTGGCCAATTTGTCGAGCATGGCAACTACTTTGGGAAGCAGCTCGGTAGCAGCAACTTTCTCAGTTGTTGTACGCAGTACACGGATGGCATTGCGGGTTGTTTTTGAATAATATTTGTTGTGCACGCGACGAACTTCGCTTTGACGTGCTCTTTTTTCTGACGATTTATGATTTGCCATTTTGCTTAATTTCTTAACTGTATTTTTTAAATTGTAGTCCGTAGGGGATTCGAACCCCTATGGCAAGAATGAAAATCTTGAATCCTAACCCTTAGATGAACGGACCTTGTAAAAACGCTCCCATTGTTTGGGGTCGTAAAAGTAATACTTTTTTTGTATAGCCACAATATTTACCGAAAAATCGATAATTAATTGTGCTGGTAGTCCGTAGGGGATTCGAACCCCTATGGCAAGAATGAAAATCTTGAATCCTAACCCTTAGATGAACGGACCATTTCCAAAATTGATGTTTCATTACTGAAACCAGAACGCTTTAAAATTGGGCTTGTTGCCCGCTTTATTTTTGCGATGCAAAGAAAATACTAATTTTTAAATCTGACAAGATACGACTGTAAAAAATATGAAAATAATGACTTCTGTGTAATTGTCAATTAATCAATTAAATATAAAATATTACAGACTGACAGCCGAAAAATTTTAAAAAAATTATCTTTGTTCAAAACTTCAATAGTTATGGTACGCTGCATCAATATCAGAATAATTGCCTTTGGTTTAGTCGTTTTGTCGATTGTGGCATGTGGCCCGTCCGAACCTCAGTTGGCGGTCGATAAACTGAACCTTGCAGAATCGTTGTTGGCTTCGGGCGACACAGTTGTTGCATTGCAGCATCTCGATTCGATCCCGGCCAAATATCCCAAAGCTAAAGTTGAGGTTCGGAAGACCATTCAACTGAATAACCGGATTGTGGTTTCAATGATGATGGAACGGCGCAATAAACTCCAAGAATGCAAAGCGGTAATTGATACTTTGGCTTCCGGGTTTGTAGCCGAGAAAGGGGAGTTTGAACGATTGACCAACTATATTCCGGTATCTCAAAATAGCACAGGCAATTGGTCGAAATCGTTTCTGAAAATGTGGCTGAACGAAAAGGGAGATCTTTTCTTATCCAGCAATTATTATGGTGCCATTTGGCTCAATCATTATGCTATTCGAATATATAATGCTGGTTTACAGGTGCAGAGTGATTCTGTTCCGGTAGGCGATCCATACAACTATCACGGCGACTTTAACGGAATGAAATGGGAACGTATCACTTTCAGGCCTGCACAAAGCGAACCGACAATCCGCTTTATTGCCGAAAATTATTCACTTCCGCTGAAGGCGCTTTTCATCGGAAAACAACAGTCCGCCATTATCATGGAAGAGCGCGATAAAAAGGCAGCCAAAATGGTTGTCGAATATGCGGATGCATTGAAAGTAAAAATCAGGCTCGAAGCCGAGATTGCCGCTTTGCAGGCGCGTGTAAAACCCGACGGAAACGAATAATTATTCTCTCTTCCCTCGGGTTGTAATTTCAACGGCAAAGGCCGGAAGATCTTTCCCCGAATAGGTGCCGGAACTCATCAGCAACAAATTGGTATCTTTCCAATCCACTTTTCGAAGCTCATCGAACAGCATATCCGAGTCGGTATAAACCTCCAAATCTGGCCGGTTAAACCCTGCTTTGACCATTTCAGGGGTAATCGCCTCCAATTTTTTAAGGGAAATGGTATGCGGGTCGAAGAAAACAATTGCCCGGTCAGCTTTATTCATCGAGCCGCTGTAATGCGGGAGAAAATCTTTTTGCAAACTGCTGAAAGTGTGCAACTCCATACAGGCTAACAGTTTTCGGTCGGGAAACTGTGACTTTACGGCTTCGGTTGTTGCTTTTAGTTTTGAAGGGGAATGGGCGAAATCGCGGTAGACTGTAGTATTTTCTGTTGCAGCCAGCACTTCGAGTCGACGGGCGGCACCTTTAAACGAAACAATGGCTTCGATAAATTGCTGATCGCTGATGCCTAACTGATTGCAGATGATTTTTGCCCCACTGATATTTTGCAGGTTATGCTTCCCAAAAACACCGATCCGGACATTCCCGTTGTCGGTAACCAAATAGGTGTCATTGTTGCTGGTGATGGACCGATGTTCGCTGTAAGGGATACAATTCACTCTGGAATGGTTTTGCGCGACAATATTTTCAAGCTCTTTATCGCCTGCATACCAGACCAGCGTTCCGTTTTCGGGAATCTGCGACGCAAAGATTGCAAACTGTTCCACATAATTTTCGAAAGTGGGGAAAACGTTGATATGATCCCAGGCAATACCGGTAATTAGACCAATTTGCGGCCGGTACCAATGCAGTTTTGGTCTGCGGTCTATGGGCGAGGAGAGGTATTCGTCACCTTCGAAAATGGCAATTTTTGAGCTGTTGTTCAGCCTGACCATGGTTTCAAATCCCTCAATCTGGGCCCCAACCATATAGTCAAAATCAATCCGATGATAGTTGAGTACATGCATAATCATCGAGGTAACAGTCGTTTTGCCATGGCTTCCGCCGATAACGACCCGAAGTTTTTCACGTGTTTGTTCGTACAAAAATTCAGGGTACGAATAGATTTTGAGCCCCAATTGTTGTGCCTCGAGCAGTTCCGGGTTGTCCTGACGGGCGTGCATCCCCAGAATAATAACGTCGATACCGGCATGAATCTGTTCAGGAAACCAGCCAGATTGAGCCGGCAGTAACCCCTGTTTTTGCAATCTTCCGCGCGAGGGCTCAAATATTTCATCATCCGAACCGGTAACCTGATACCCTTTCTGGTGCAGGGCAATGGCAAGGTTGTGCATGGCAGCCCCGCCTATGGCGATAAAATGGATTCTCATTGTTTTGTATCTTTGTCAGCGTTTGGCCAAAAATAGCAAATCGGCCAATTATTTTGGGCTTCCTTGAAGAACAACTCAAATTTGATCTGATATGTTGGAACTTTATCCTATTCACGCAGGCTATTTCACGGCCGACGGTGGCGCTCTCTTTAGCGTAGTGCCCAAACCGCTTTGGAGTAATAAATACCCGGCCGACGAATTGAACCGTTGCCGGTTGGTGATGCGCTGCCTGTTGGTTGTTGGTAGTGAACGCAAGGTGTTGATTGATACAGGTTCAGGCAGTAAATATGACGAAAAATATACCCGTAACAGTGGTCTGGAAGACCACGATTCGTTACTGAAATCGCTCGCGGAAGTTGGTTGTTCACCAGTCGAAATTACCGACGTATTTTTGACCCATTTACATTGGGATCATTGTGGCGGAGCCGTTATAAACGATGCCAACGGCGGGTTTAAGTTACAGTTTCCAAATGCAACACATTGGGTAGCCGAGTCGCAGTGGGAACAATCGCAAAATCCAAACCTGCGCGATAGAAATGCCTATTTTGATGCCGATTTGGATACCCTGCGCGACAGTGGAAAGTTGCGATTGATAAGTGAGAGTGGCTCTCTTTTTCCGGGTTTTGACTATCTCATTTTTAACGGGCATACTCCCGGACTAATTTTACCTCTTGTTACCTGGCATGGACGAAAAATCCTGTATGCCGGTGATCTGATTCCGGTTGCAGCCAATATTCAGGCGACCTGGTTAGCCAGCTATGATCTTTTCCCAGTAACGGCGATGGAGGAGAAAACCAATATCCTGCAACGTATGGTCGACGGAAATATGGTGCTTTTCTTTGAGCATGATGCGCTGGCCGAATGTGCCGAACTGGTAAGCGGTACTAAAGGGGTAACGGTAAAACGCACTCTCAGGCTTTCTGAGATCGAATGATCCGGAGGTGTAAGTGCAAAATAAAAAACAAGGCTACCTTTTCCGTAGAAGCCTTGTTTAAAAAAGAATCTGAATTGGAATGAAATCCGAATAAGTTACCCCAGTTACATTTGACAATATTTCTTGACCAGATCGTACGCTTCGGGAGCGCCCAATTCTGTCGCACTGTAAAAATCAAGACATGCTCCGTTGATATCGTTTATGCTTACCTTCAATTTACCCCGTCTCAGGTAGGGGAGTGCTGCTTTGGGATTGATGCTGATGGATATATTGTAATCTTCTATTGCTCCGTTGAAATCGCCAAGGCTTTCGCGGGCCTCGCCACGGTGAAAATAGGCCATATAGCTGTCGGGTTTCAGGGCGACAACCATTCTGAACGCATCGGCGGCACCTTTGTAATCAGTGGTTCTGAGCTTGGCACAACCCATTTGATAATAGGCTTTTGCATTGTTGGCTTCTAAAATCAGCGAACGGTTCAGCTCATCAATGGCTTTATGAAATTCGCCTGTACGAAGATGGGCTGCACCTAAGTGATAATAGGCCTGAGCGTGTTGCGGGTCGAGTTCGATAACTTGTGTCAGGTGGTCGATTGCCCCTTTATAGTCACAATTTTTATTGTGCTGGACTCCATGTTTAAACAGTTTTTCAATGGCTTCAGGATCGTGTATGCCCGACTGTTTTGGGCGCTTACCATTGTCAAACCTTTTGGAGGCTGTATGTTGGTTTACTACATGGCTCTTCCCCACTGTCTTGCTGCCGAATACTTCAAATTTCAGTATCGACAAAACTCCTTCCAATGTAATGCTTTTCATATTGTTATTGCCTGTCGCTGTTTTTAAGCAGCGATTTGTGATGTTTCTTGATTATCAGTAGTTTGGTCGTTGTTTTGAACCCGCAGGAGGGTTCATTTATTTGATGTGCCATATCCAAATTAAATTGGTTATTAGATTTGTCGAAAAGTGTTATAAAAACAGGACGAAGCCCTTTCCCGGAAAGGTCGAGGGCTCCGGCCCTGATTTTTTGACCATCTAACTTTCGACTATAAATATGAACCAAAGTTGGATATTTCGATGGTTTCCGTCAATCCCCTTTTTTAAGGATTTTAAAACAACAGCGGTTGATACTGATACAGAAGATATTTAACGACCTGAGTTGCTCTTTTTCGATGATTATTTGCTATTTTCGTCTACTTTTCAAATTATGATTATGAAAGCATTACTGTATGTAAGTCTGATATTTACAACCTTAAATCTTTTTGCGCAAGATCGAATTACCGGAAAGAGTTTTGCGACCCGGTCTGAAGTAATTGCCCAACATGGAATGGCTTGCACCAGTCAGCCGCTGGCCACACAAGTGGCTCTCGACATATTGAAAAAGGGGGGCAATGCCATTGATGCGGCCATTGCGGCCAATGCTGTTTTAGGGCTGGTCGAACCTACCGGAAACGGAATAGGCGGCGATATTTTTGTGATGGTTTGGGATGCCAAAAGTCGGAAGCTGTATGGACTGAATGGCAGCGGCAGGTCGCCCTACGATTTGACCTTAGACTATTTTATCGAAAAAGGGTACAAAAAAATTCCTCCCACCGGACCGCTGCCTGTATCGGTTCCCGGATGTGTCGATGGCTGGTTTACGTTGCGCGAACGATTTGGCCGTTTGCCCATGAAGGAGATTTTGGCTCCGGCCATTGGTTATGCCCGAAACGGCTTTCCGGTGAGCGAACTGATTGCCTATTATTGGCGTTCCAATTCGCGAAGCCTACAAAAGTTCCCAGGGTTTAGCGACATTTATATGCCCGGAGGAAAAGCTCCAGCAAAAGGTGAGATTTTTAAAAATCCCTATCTGGCCAATACGCTCGAAGCGTTAGCCAATGAGGGGCGCGATGCTTTTTACAAAGGGGAGATTGCCCGTAAAATAGTTGATTATGTGCGCGAACAGGGCGGATTTCTGAGTATGCGCGATTTCGAAATGCATCATTCCGATTGGGTCGAGCCTATTTCGACCAATTATCGCGGCTACGACATATGGGAGCTTCCGCCGAACGGACAGGGAACTGCCGCTTTGCAAATTCTCAATATCCTCGAAACCTACGATATCGGCTCAATGGGTTTTGGTTCGACCGACTATATCCATACTTTTCTGGAAGCCAAAAAACTGGCATTCGAAGATCGGGCTAAATTTTATTCCGACCCTGATTTCAATAAACAACCTACCGAATGGCTTATCTCAAAGGAGTATGCCCTTCAACGCAAACAGCTGATCGATCCGGAACGGGCTGCAAAAAGCTATCCTGCCGGGGCTATTGAGACCGGCAATACCATTTACATGACAACGGCTGACAGCGACGGGAATATGGTCTCGCTGATTCAGAGCAACTATCGTGGAATGGGGTCGGGGATGACTCCCGGAAAGCTGGGTTTTGTTTTGCAGGACCGTGGCGAAATGTTTTCGCTCGAACCAGGCCACATGAATGTGTATGAACCTCATAAAAGGCCGTTCCACACCATCATTCCAGGCTTTATCACCAAAGATGGTGAGCCCTTTGTCAGCTTTGGCGTGATGGGTGGGGCCATGCAACCACAAGGACATGCCCAGATCGTGGTCAATCTGGTCGATTTTGGGATGAACCTTCAGGAGGCCGGCGATGCTCCCCGTATTTATCACGACGGTTCCAGCGAACCGACCGGCGAGGTGATGACCGATGGCGGAACGGTCTATCTCGAAAGCGGTATTCCTTACGAAACTATTCGGGAATTGATGAAAAAGGGGCATCAAATTGCTTTCGATTTGGGAAGTTATGGCGGTTATCAGGCCATTAAATATGATTCGAAAAACCAGGTTTGGTACGGTGCCTCCGAGTCGCGAAAGGATGGACAAGCCTCTGGTTTTTAATTCTGTGCCTGATAGTTAATAGGTAAATCTACCCTGTTGTAATTCTCCACTTTCGTTTTATTGCAATAAAAATTTAAAATATCGTGTGCGATATAAATTATTAATTATATTTGCATCGCAAGCGATATAGTCATTTGCGATATATGTATAAACAATTCTTTAGTAAGAATTTGAACTATAAAAATGAATATGATGAGCAAATTTTATCAATTTTCGGCCAAAAGTTTGCAAGGCAAGACGGTGAATATGGAGCGTTTGAAAGGCAAAACGGTTTTGGTGGTCAATACGGCCAGCAAATGCGGATTGACTCCTCAATACGAAGGCTTGGAGGCGCTTTATCAGCGATACAAGGACAAAGGTCTGGTAATTTTGGGTTTCCCTTGCAACCAGTTTGCCAACCAGGAGCCTGGAGATGAGAAGTCTATCTCGGAGAATTGCCTGATCAATTACGGGGTAACTTTCCCGATGTTTTCCAAGATTGATGTCAATGGTCCGGCCACTGACCCGCTTTTTGTCTATCTGAAGCGTGAACTTCCCGGCTGGTTTGGCAACCGTATCAAATGGAATTTTACGAAGTTTTTGATCGATGCCAATGGAAAACCGGTGAAACGTTTTGCGCCATTCACCGCTCCATCCAAAATTGAACCCTATATTCAACAACTTCTGAAGTAGATGACTTTTCGAAATTCCCCCTGATGAAACAAATCGCGGATGCGGCACTTGATCGTCAGCAGGAGTTTTCGTTATTTTTACCACAAAAAGGCTATGGTATCCGAAAAGCTAAAATTACAAAACCAGCTCTGTTTTCCGGTTTATGCCGCGTCGAGGTTGATTATCCGTGAATATCAGCCTTTTCTTGATAAAATCGGATTGACCTATCCCCAATATCTGGTTTTGCTGGTGTTGTGGGAAACCGACGGGATGACGGTAAACGATATTTCGCAGCGGTTAATTCTGAATACCAATACGGTTACACCGTTGTTGCAGAGAATGGAAGCGACGGGAATCATTGTTCGTCAACGTTCAGGCGAAGATGAGCGAAGGGTGTTGGTAAACCTTACCGAAAAAGGGAAGGGGTTGCAACTGGCGGCTGCCGAAATTCCTGAAAAGCTGAGCGAAAGTTTACTGGCCTCCGATTTGTCGGTCGAAGAACTGATGGCTTTGAAACAGACGCTGCATCGGGTTATCGCTTTTCTTTCCAAAAAATAGGCGGGTATTCTTTCCTAATCCATCGCCCAAAACTTTGCCTTATCTTTGAGTAACTTTCTTTGAATTACACGAATCAATCTTCGAAAAAATTGCTTTATGTCGCACGAAAACTCTTCTGTAAAATCGATTCTTTTTGCGTTACTGGCCAATCTCGGAATTGCCATTACCAAAACTGTTGCAGCGATAGTTACCGGTTCGGGGGCCATGCTGGCCGAATCGATTCACTCGTTTGCCGATTGCGGCAATCAGGGATTGCTGTTTTTGGGGCTAAAAGCTTCGAAAAAGGAGCCTACACCCGAACATCCGCTTGGTTACGGCAAAGCTATCTTCTTCTGGTCGTTTATTGTTGCATTGATACTCTTCAGTATGGGCGGCCTGTTTTCAATTTACGAAGGGGTGCATAAACTCAGTTCGCACGAAGGGTTGAAATCTCCCTATATTGCCATTGTTGTTTTGTCGGTTAGTGTTTTGCTTGAAAGCGCCTCGCTTTGGGGCTGCATCACACAAATCAATAAAGTGCGTCACGGGCAATCGCTTTGGAAATGGTTCAGAAACAGCCGGCAAAGCGAACTGGTAGTGGTTTTGGGCGAAGATGTGGCTGCCTTGCTGGGGTTGCTTTTCGCGCTGGCAGCCGTAGTGCTTTCGATGGTGACCGGAAATCCGCTTTTCGATGCCATTGGAAGCATCGGTATTGGCGTACTGTTGATTGTTATTTCATTGTTTATGGCAGTGAAAATCAAAGGCCTGCTGATTGGTCAAAGTGTTGATGCTGAAGTTCGCGATGAGATCACCCTATTTCTCAACAGCCAGCCCGAAGTTGCTGAGGTCTTGAACCTGATTACGCTACAGTTGGGTGCCCGTGTAATGGTGGCCGTTAAAGTAAAAATGAAACCGGTTGAAAGTGCCGACCTGTTGATTCAGCATATCAATCGGTGCGAAGCTGCCCTGAGAAAGCAGAATCCTGCCATTCAGTGGGTGTTCTTCGAACCTGATATTGAGTGAATTTCTTTTTTTTCTTAGGATTGAAAAAATGAAGAAACAAATCGGCCTTCTTCAAGCCTAATCTTTTCAATCCAAATATTGGGAGCAATTACTTTTTTTAAATCATCGATATTTTTCATATCGAAATCAATACCTAGAATTACTCCTTGTAACGAATGTTCTATATTACAAAACTCTTTTTTACCAATTTCTATAGTCTTTATTTCATGCTCACATTCCCAATGTAAATGTTTCTGAAGAAATAACTTCTTCTTATTTTCAGTAAGAAATGTCTTGAAATATTTATCGCCTCTGTCTTTCCAAATTGCAGGATCAATTTGTGGATAATTGAATACCGGAACATACTCGACTTTTTCAGGTCTTAGATTTGAGTTCTCTTTTATAAACTTTTCTTTATCAAGAACAAGACAAACGCCAGTTGACCTATTTGCATAATGAGCCCACATATATGGATGATTATAACCACTTATATAAAAATCGGTTCCGTTAATAGGTAAAACATAATCACTTGAAAAGCACAAATGTTTGCAGTATTTTGAAAGGTATTTTTTGAATGCATTTGTGATTTCAATTGCTTCAAGAGCATTACAATTCTTAAAAATTGACCAGCACCCAAAAGTTTTAGTTTCCTTAGGATCATTTGAATCCAAAAATGAAGATATTTTTAATTCATTTTTTTTTAAAATTAAGTTACAGGCAATTTCTTTTCTGGTAAAGTGATAAATATATTTACCATAATCAATAGGCATTTGTATCATCTTTTATTAACTTTTAAAAAATACAATGAGTGAACACTTGAAATTATAACTTTTTAGAGAATAATCACTTTGCTGAATTGTCTTATATTAAGAAATGTGCTTAAATTTTTTTCGAAGTGATTTGAAAATCGATTTTTTGGTGCAAAAGTGAAATAAAAGCACTTATTTTTATCCCATATTTTTAATTGCATTACATCATGCTGACAAAGTTGACGAGGACCAAAAATGTCGGGGAATTAATTGCCGAATCAAACAACGAAGCACACGGGCTGAAGCGTTCATTATCAGCCACCGCGTTGGTGATGTTGGGGATTGGTGCCATTATCGGTACCGGTATTTTTGTGATTACCGGAACGGCAGCAGCCAACCATGCCGGCCCTGCACTAACCATCTCATTTATGATTTCTGGCATTGGCTGTATCATGGCAGGCCTCTGTTATGCCGAGTTTTCTTCAATGATTCCGGTAGCCGGAAGTGCCTACTCTTACAGCTACGCTACACTTGGCGAGTTTATTGCCTGGTTTATTGGCTGGAACCTTGTTCTCGAATATCTGGTGGCCAGCGGAACGGTGGCCGTTGGCTGGTCGGGTTACATTGTCAGTTTTTTGCACGATTTGGGCATTCATATCCCTGACCAGCTGAGTCAGGCCCCGTTTAACCATATTCCCGGCCAGGGATGGATCTCTACAGGAAGTATAATCAATCTTCCAGCCGTAGCCATTGTCGTTATCATCAGTACCTTGCTGATTTTTGGTATCAAACAGTCATCGAAATTCAACAATATTATCGTTCTGATCAAACTAACAGTTATATTGCTCTTTATTCTTTTTGGTATTTCATTCATCAATACCGATAACTGGCATCCTTATATTCCGGCCAACACCGGCGAATTTGGCAAATTTGGCTGGAGCGGCATCCTTACAGGGGCTGGGATTATCTTTTTTGCCTATATTGGTTTCGATGCTGTATCGACAGTAGCGCAGGAGGCCCGCAATCCTAAACGCGATATGCCTGTCGGGATTATAGTTTCGCTGCTGGTTTGTGCCATTCTCTATATTGCAGTCACGGCGATTCTTACCGGAATTGTTAATTACAAAGAACTCAACGTGGCAGCCCCCATTGCATTGGCTATCGACCAAACCGGAAACCAGCTTCTTTGGCTCAGGCCGTTGATAAAAGTTGGCGCTGTTGCAGGGTTAAGTTCGGTGGTGCTGGTGCTGATTATGGGACAATCACGTATTTTTTATACCATGTCGAAAGACGGTCTGTTGCCGGCGCAATTCTCGAAAGTACACGGAAAATATAAAACGCCCCATGTCACAACCATTCTTACCGGATTGTTGTCGGCAGCCATTGCCGGCCTCTTCCCGTTGTCGATTTTGGGCGAACTGGTTTCTATTGGTACTTTGCTGGCTTTCACGGTAGTTTGCATTGCCATATTGATTCTGCGTAAACAGAAGCCCGATATTGAACGTCCGTTTAAAACGCCCTGGGTGCCATTTGTACCGGTGCTCGGCACCATTATCTGCCTGGTGCAGATGTTCTCATTGCCCAAGGATACCTGGGTTCGCCTGATCGTGTGGACATTGCTTGGCTTCGTTTTTTATTTCCTTTACGGGATCAAAAAGAGTAAGCTAAACGGAAAGTAATCGTTAAATGTGCATTGGTTATGGACAATAAGCATTTCAAACACAGAATTCCCATCCAGGTGCGGTTTAACGACATCGATATGTTGGGCCACGTTTCGAATACGGTCTATCCCGATTATTTCGATTTGGGCAAACTGGCCTATTTCGACGAGGTGATACCCGAAATGAAAATGCTTGAACTGGGGTTTGTAGGGGCTTCGGTGAAACTTGACTTTTTTAAACCGGTATTTCTTCGTACCCGAATTGCGGTTGAAACACGCACACAAGCCATCGGAAATAAAAGTCTGACGCTGGAACAGCGGATTATCGATTTGGATAGCGGAGATATTTGCACTTTTTGTACCACTGTTTTGGTCTGTTTTTCAATCCAGAATCAATCATCGCTTCCTTTGCCCGAAAGTTGGCGCTCGAAATTCGAAGCGTTCGAAAATAAGTGAAATGTGACAATGTGAAAAAAGTGGAATAGTGGAAAGGTGGTCAGTGGACAAATGTTTTGATACTTGAGACCTTCTTCATCATAGTCATAACATCTAATAACTGAAAAAATGAGAAAATTTGCTGAAAATTGGCGTTCTGCCATTCTCCCCGGAAGTTTTCTTCTGTTGGTCTTGTTGGCCGGATGTGCCAATAGTGTCGATGTAACGCACTGTTTATCGGGTCATACCTATGGCTTCTGGGGTGGATTGTGGCACGGGTTTATTGCCCCGTTCGATTTGATAGCCATGCTTTTCCGCGACGATGTGGCCCTTTATGCCCAAAACAACAACGGAGCCTGGTATGGCTTTGGATTTTTGATTGGCAGCGGTGGCTGGGGATTTCTGGGCGGCCATAAAAGCAAAAGATAAAAGTACTTTCCGATGGCTCGTTCAAAATTGCTCCATTTTCCGTTGAGCATCATTCAGCTTTTTGTAGCCGTGGGGGCATTGCCTGCCGGTCTGCTTTTTATTATTGACCCAACAGGTGGGGTCGTCAAAATGCCGCTTACCTTGCTTGCGGATTCGCCTTTCAGCAATTTTCTGATTCCCGGAGTTCTGCTGTTTTTGTTGCTCGGCGTGGGAAATGCCATTGGTACGGTAGGTGCATTCAAACGGCGACGTTGGGCAGGCTGGTTGGCCATATTATTGGGTGGTGCATTGATTGTCTGGATTATTGCACAAGTTTACTGGTTAGGTTTTATCAGCTTTCTGCAACCGTTGATGCTGAGTGCCGGAACATTCGAACTGTTACTTGGCGTAGCCTTTATCCGGCAAAATGGCCTGAGATAAAGTTACCATTACGGCAATATTATTTAATCTTTAAATCAGGCTCTTTTCCAGTTTGGTAGGAACAATCTGCCTGTAACCAACCTACTTTTGGCGGCTGATTTTTAGCAATGGCAGATAGCCAACCAAATTATGAAGAGTCATTCAAATTCAATTAGTAAGGTAACCTTTGCCGGACTAATCGTTACCCTTGGGATCGTCTTTGGCGATATTGGGACCAGCCCGCTCTACGTGATGAAAGCCATCGTGGCCGAGTCGAAAGAGCTAACCCCTTTTCTGATTTACGGCGCGTTGTCGTGTATTATCTGGACACTTACGCTGCAAACCACGTTGAAATACGTCATTATTACCCTCCGGGCCGATAACCATGGCGAGGGTGGTATTTTTGCACTATTTGCGCTGATTCGCCGAAAAAAGAACTGGATAGCCATATTAACAATGATTGGTGGCAGCGCCTTGCTGGCCGATGGAATTATTACACCCTCTATTACAGTGACTTCTGCTATCGAGGGGTTGCAACTTATCAATCCCGCTATTCCGGTTGTCCCTTTGGTGCTGGCTATCTTAACCCTGTTGTTCTTCTTTCAGCAGTTTGGGTCGGGTGTTATTGGTAAAAGTTTCGGTCCGGTAATGGTTGTCTGGTTTTTGATGTTAGCCCTGCTCGGAATGAGCCAGTTGGTTACCATGCCCGAAATCCTCAAATCGGTCAATCCACTCTATGCCATTCGTTTCTTGCGCGACTATCCCGAAGCGCTGTTGTTGCTGGGCGCCGTTTTTCTAGCCACCACGGGTGCAGAAGCACTCTATTCCGACCTTGGCCACTGTGGTATCAAAAACATCAGGATTAGCTGGATTTTCGTCAAAATATCGTTGCTGATTAACTATTTCGGACAGGGGGCCTGGTTGTTGCAGCATCTCGACGAAAGCAAACATGTCAATATTTTCTATGCCATAATGCCGGAGTGGTTCCTGATTCCCGGAATTGTAATTGCTACAGCCGCCGCAGTGATTGCCAGTCAGGCATTGATTAGTGGTTCTTATACCCTTATCAGCGAGGCGGTTTCGTTGAATTTATGGCCGAAAATCAAAATACTGTACCCAACCGAAGTAAAGGGACAGGTCTATATCCCTTTTGTGAACTGGTTTCTTTGGGCTGCCTGTACTTTCGTGGTTATCTATTTTGGCAATTCTACCGGTATGGAGGCCGCTTATGGACTTTCGATTACCATTACGATGATTATGACCACCTTATTACTGTCGGTCTATTTGAAGAATCTCAGGCTTCCGCTGATAGTAAGGGTGTTGCTGTTGATGATTTTCCTGACAATTGAAGGTACTTTTCTGGTGGCCAATCTGCATAAGTTTTCAAATGGCGGTTGGCTGACCATTGCCATCTCGTTGATTTTCTTTACCGTGATGTTTGGCTGGTACTTTGGTCGAAAAATTAAAAACGAGTACATCACATTTGTTAAGTATCGCGAAAACCTCGAAATGTTTAAAGCGCTTAGCCAGGACGATTCGGTGCCCAGGATTGCGACCAATTTGGTTTACATTACCAAAGCCAATTACAACGAGCAAATCGAATCAAAAATTATCTATTCAATATTCAATAAACACCCCAAAAGGGCCAATACTTACTGGTTTCTCCATATCGACAAACTCGAAATGCCCAACACCTTCGAATACAATGTCGAGCACATCATCCCGGGTGTGCTGATTCGGGTCGATTTCAGGCTGGGTTTCAAAGTTGAGCCACGTATTAATCTCTATTTTAGGCAGGTATTGGAAGATTTGGAGAAGAGTGGCGAAATCAGCATGACCAGTCAGTACGACTCGTTGAAGCCCTATGCCATTCCGGCCGACTTTCTCTTTGTCAATCTCGACCGTATTTTGGTGAACGACTTCCAACTCTCGCCAGTTAAGCGTTTTACAATGGGATTGCACAATTTTGTACGCCGGTTTGGTATCACCGATGTGAAAGCTTTCGGCTTGGATACCAGCAATGTGATTGAGGAGAAGGTGCCAATTGTGATTACCGATGCGAAAGAGAAGCGCCGAATTGCACGGATATAAAAAAACCGGTTGGTCAACCTTCTTTGTCGAACCCCAACCGGTCTTCTATTCTTTTAAAACTGTTGATTAGCAACCTCCGGCTGCCCGTTTTTTCTTTGGGGCACCACCTGCAGGTTTAGGTGCCGGTGCTGCCGCTGTCGATGGTGTCGCTGCCGAAGGGGCAAGCGAACCTCCGCCCAAAACGCCGCCAGCCGCTTTACGGAAATCGTAGCGGGCCAGTTCATCATCGGCAGCCGTAGCAGCCGGTTGCGATGGGTTCATAATGGTTTCTGCCCAGTAATTCATCCCTCCCTGCATCACGTAAAGGTTTTTATAGCCATTCTGGCGAAGCAGCATCCAGGCCTGACTGGCATTGGTGGTGCCATTGGCATAAAGAACCACCATTTTACCCTCTGCACCAAACCATGCGCTATTTTCTTCCGAAAGGATATTGTCGATCGGTACATTGATGGCCCCCGGCAGATGATAGGTTTCAAATTCCGACTGGCTGCGCACATCGACCAGTTGCAGCGACGGATCTTTCTGCACCAGCATATCGGCTACCACATCGGTAGCAACCAGATGGCTGCCATCTTTCATCTCGGTCAGGATTTGCTCGGCATCCTGTTTGGTAACAGCCACCTTATTGTCGGGGATTGCGGCAACCAAAATCCCCAACGGAATGATAACGGCTGCCAGTTTTAGACGTACATTCATGGTTTTAATATATTGATTGTTAATATTCTTCGCGTGGAAATTTCTTCTCGGCCCATTCGCCTACCCAGAACATGCCAAAAGCGGCAACAATCAGCAGCAGGGCAAATACGCCGCGCGACATGCCCAACGTGTCGTACACAAATGGGGCACCCATAAAGGCGGAGGTATAAACCTCTTCGAAAAGCGGATAGGCTTCCATAAAGATAAAAACACCCAGAAAGAGTCCGCCGATAAAGGCTATCGCATCGATTTTACCAATGGCTGCCCCGCAGAACGAAGTACCCGGACAGAAGCCACCCATAATAAAGCCGGCACCCATAATCACGCCGCCCAGAATGGAGGACCAGAGATAGGTGGGATTAACGAAGATAACGCTCAAATCGAGCCAGCCAAACAGGCCCAAAAGAATGGTACCCAGCATGGCCGTAATGGCAGCGGTAAAGAATACTTTCAATACCGTGGTGTCGTAGCCGTAAAACATGCCGGCCAGCTTGCGCGATGACGAAAAGCCACTGCTTTCGAGTACGAAACCAAAAAAGATTCCGATGATGAATGCCAACATCAGGTCGGTATTCTCAGAGATAATATTGTTAACGGTTAATGGTCCCATGGTGTCAATTGATTAAATCCAAAGTTTACGAAAAAACCATGCCAACGCGAAGGCTGTGCCAAAGATGGCCATCATGGTAATAAAGCCACCCAGACTGAGTACGGCCATGCCACTTAACGCGGCACCACTGGTACAACCTCGTCCCAGTTGAGAGCCCAATCCAAAAAAAGTCCCTCCCAGAATGGCGAAGATAATCCTTCGCTTGCTGGTGATTTTCGGACTGTGTTCCACTTTCCATTTCAGCCTTCCGGCCCAGGCCCCCGAGATAAATGCGCCCACCAGCACCCCAATCAGTTCGAAAACCAGCCAGGCTTTTAAAGGCGAACCGGAGTGGCCGGCCAGATAATCCTTATAGGCGGTCGTGTTTTCGGCATGGGCAGGTGCTATGGTTTCCACACCGGCTACCACGGCACTCTTGATGGCACCGCTGGCTCCAAGTCCCCTTCCGGAGATAAAGATGGTGAGCAGCAGTATCAACCCGAGCAGTACCCCGCCAATGTAGGGATTCAGATAGGTCTTGCTTCTTTCTTGATTCATAACTATTGGTTTATGATTGTTTTTAAATTGTCCAATGTGAATGGAGCCCTGCATAGGAGATGATAAACCGAAGCATAATTCCCCCAAAAAGTACCAGAATCGGTGCGGCCTGATAAGGAACTTTTTTATGGGCCATCTCCATCAATTCGAGCAATGCCGGAATCACCAGTCCCAGCCCGACCACAAAAATCCAAAAGGGGGCGGTATAATCGCCACCGAGAAAGAGTTGGGCGGCATCGATTTGCGTTTGTGTACTGGCCATAAAACCCATGAACATGTGAATAATCAATACCAGTTCAATGGCAATCAGCATCAGGTCGATACGGGCAAAGGTGTGGCGCTCCTCCTTCGATTTCGACAGTAGCACAATGGCTGCAGCCCCGGCCGAAAGCCCCGAAACGAGGAAGAGCGGCCCCAAAATGGAGGTGTTCCACAACGGTCGGGCATTGAAAGCCGAGAAGAGGATACCGGTATAAATACCCAGCACAATGGCTAAAATCACCATGGCCCAGGCCATATATTTTTTCTGTTGGGCAAACCACTTTTCGAGCGAACGCAGGATATCATATTTCCAGTCCCAGTTGGGAAACCAGTCGCGGATATACAGTGCCGCCCATATCATCGACAATGGGGTGATAAACAATAAGGTCCATGCTCCCCAGCTCATTGGCGAATCGAGCCGGATATTGGTGTATAGCCGCCAGAAATAGAGTTTGTGCTTGAGGTCGAGGAAGAGAAAAAAGAGGCCAATGGCCAGCAGGAAAGGGACCAGCAGTGGGGCCTTTCGAACGGCTGTGGCATATTTCGATTCGTGACCACGCAAGAACATTAACCCTGCAAAAAAGAGAATCCCGGCGGCCAAACCGCCCAGAAAAAGATAACTCGGAATCTGCCACTCCCACACCTCCAGGTGCGGGTCAATCAGGTGGTTCATCCTGCCGCTTACAATAATATCTTCGTTCATATATAATTGGTATCAAGTCACATGTGTCAAGACCACTCTCCACTCACCTTTCCGCTATTTCACCTTTCCCCTTTGTATCGCAGCTACCTCAAAAAATAGACCTGTGGTGAGGTACCCGCTTCGGGAATCAGCGTTTTGTGCTGACGTGCCCTGAGCAGCTTCGATATCTCCGAACCCGGATTATCCAAATCGCCGAAATACATACATTTAGTGGGGCATACCGATACACAGGCAGGCTGTTCGCCATTTTTTAACCGGTGGTCGCAAAAGGTACATTTATCGACATACCCGTCGGGATGGACAAACCGGGCATCGTAGGGGCAGGAGACAATACAGGCGCTGCAGCCGATGCACTTCTCTTTGGTTACCTTTACGATGCCGCCAGCTTCGTAGTGGCTGGCCCCTGTCGGACAGCTTCTCACGCAGGGCGAATTGTCGCAGTGGTTACACCGTTCCGAACGGATTTCGAGATGCAATTCAGGATAAACTCCCTGGTTGATCTCTCTAATCCAGTCGCGGGCATACCCAATGGGGACATTGTTTTCGGTCTGACATGCCACCACACAGTCGCTGCAGCCTACACACTTTTTGGTATCTATGGCCATTGCATATCTCATGCTTTTACCTCCTCATCGTTTGAAGTCCTGAACCTTACAAAGTTACCGCGCATCCCGGTCCCGCCCATAACGGGGTCAATCATTACGTTGGTAATCAATTGGGTATCGCTGGTGCCACGCCCGTGGGCGCGGGTAAGGTTTTTATTGTTGTTGCCAAATCCGTGGACCATATAAACCGAGTCCCAGCGGATTCTTTCGGTGATTCTTACTTTGATGGCGAAGGTCGAAACCACACCATCCTGATTTTCGAGCCAAACCTCCTGCCCATTCTGAAGGTCGTTAAGTTTGGCCGTTTTAGGGTTGACCCATAAGGTGTTTTCATCCATCAAATCCGACAGGTTGGGATTATTCACCGTTCGGGTAAAGGTGTGCATGGGTGCCCTTCCGTAGTTGAGGCGGTAAAACCCTTCCGGCGGTTCGGGGTGTGCTGTATAGTTGGGCAGCGGGTCGAACCCTTCGGAGGCAAACGAGGTGGCATACAGCTCAATTTTCCCGGTAGGGGTATCGAAAGCAATCTCTTCTCCTTCTGCAAAATAGAGCGATGTTTCGCGTGGAAATAGCTTTACGCCGGTCTGTTGCAGCTCTTTCAGCGAACTGCCCATCAGGTGCAGCTCGTGGTCGAGCTCTTCTTCCATCGATTCGTAAGGGAAATATTGGCCGAGTCCCATCTTTTTGGCTAACTCTTTGGCCATCCAGTAGGCCGGTTGGGTATCCCATTTGGGTGCCACGGCCGGCATGCGCAAGGCTACCGTTACTTCGCGGTGATGGGTGTCGCGCATCGAGTCATATCTTTCGAGGTAAGTACATTCCGGAAGTATCACATCGGCATAACCGGTAATCTCCATCGGCATGGTATCGACTACCACCAGTAAGTCCAGGTTCTCAATGGCTTTCAGGGTCAGTTTTCTGTCAGGCAGCGTTTCAATCAGGTTGGTCCCATTCACCAGCCATCCTTTAACAGACCAGTCGCGGTCGGGCGAGGGGATAGTGGCTTCGACAATCCCGTTGGCCAAAGCCATCTCGGCCAGAGAATATTTACCGCCCATAGCCGCTTTCCACGAACGGGTGACAGCCGGATAGGGGGGAAGCTCGATGGCCGGAACCGATGGCTTCTCCGGAATATAGTAACCCCCGCGGCGGCCCCACGATCCAAGCAATGCGTTGAGGATGGCTACTGCACGTAACCGTTGGGTATCATCGCCATACCAGGTAACATGCCTTCCGGGATGGATAATCACCGCAGGGGCGGCCTTGCCCATCTCCCGTGCCGTTTCACGGATTACTTCAGGCTTTATTGTGGTTACCCCATAGGCCCATTCCGGGGTCATGGGTTGTACATGCGCCTTCAGTTGCTCAAACCCGGTGGTATATTTTTCGACATAAGCCTTGTCGTACAATCCTTCGTTGATAATCACATGCATCCACGAGAGCAGCAGGGCAATATCGGTGGCCGGCTTTATCGGTAACCAGAATTTCGATTTGCTGGCTGCCGTCGAGTAACGCGGATCAACAGTAATAATGGTAACATTCTTATCGATGGCATCCGACATTTCCTGCACCTGGCCGTTGTGCATATTTTCGCCAATATGCGAACCTATCAGTACCAGACAGCGGGTATCGCGGATATCGGTACTCTCGGGCGAATCGAGGCTCATGCCAAAAGTGGCAATAAAAGCTGCCTCGCGCGGCCCGCGACATTGGGCATACGATGGTTGTGCAATATTGGCCGAGCCGAACCCTTTTAGCAGCCGGGTAAAATATTTACCTCCCGAACCGTGGGTAAACAGTGCCGTACAGTCGGCCCCATGTTCGGCCTTAATCTTCTCCATTTTACCGGCAATATAGCTGAATGCCTCATCCCAGGTGGCTTCGCGAAATGTCTGTTTTCCTCGCTCTTCGGTACGGATTAGCGGTGTCTTTAACCGGTCGTTGTCATGGTACATCCCCACGCCGCCAGTGCCGCGCGGACAAAAACGTCCGTTACAGTTGGGGTCAAGTTCATTGCCGGTAACCTTTTGAATCTCCCCTTTTTCGTTTTTGTGTACCCATCCGGCACATTTCCAGAAACATACTTCGCAGTAAGTAGGGGTGCGCGAAAGGTCATTAGGGGCAAACCAGGGCTTTGCTTCGGCAAGTGCCGAAACCGGTGTGTTGGTCGCCTTTAACCAATATCCACCCCAGATAGCCCCGGCTGAGGCCAATGCCGATATTTTGATGAAATCTCTTCTGCTTGTAGCCATACCATCAACAGGTTAAACGATTACCATGCGAAAATATCTAAATATCTACATATAAAAACATGATATAGATGGGCCAATCTTCTTTTGTTGGTTGTAAGTATTTGTTATTCAGTTTGAAATTGATGTGTTAGGCGATGTAATTTATAATCGGTTTAACTAAGGTTGGTAGCGGTTTCACCCTTGTGTGAAACCGCTAAGCTCTTCAGGGCTGTTCATATTGGAAAATAGCCGAGGTTGCTGTTGCAACAACTGTGCTGCATCAACCTTCAGCGTAGGCACCTGCGAAAGGATACGGTGGAGGGCAAAAACCCCTTCGTGCAGGGCTTGGCCGAATACCGGTTGCAGATCTTTATGGTATAACGCAGCCAGCGGTTCCATCCCTTTGCGGTGCACCGGAACAATGGCCTTTGCCTCTCCGGCAACCTGCCGAAGCAAAAGGGCTGCCAGTTCATCGTTAAGATAAGGCAAGTCGCAGGCCAGTACCAGGTTCCAGTTGCTGTTCGTCTGCTTTAGCGTGGTCGCCAGCGCCCCTGCCGGACCACAATCCATCCGCTCGTCAGCCACCACCGGATAACCAAATTGTCCGTATTCGGGATTATTGCTGCTGATAATAATCGTGCCACAATGCTTTTGCAACAGGGCCAGCGGGTATTCGGCCAGCAACCGACCGCGAAAATCGAGTAATCCCTTGTCGCTGCCCATCCGCGAGCTTCTTCCGCCAGCCAGCAATATTCCGGTAATCTTTTCCATAACCAACAGGTTTAATTCGACCAATGAAGTTAGCAATTTTTTGGCAAATCGGCCCCGTCAATTTGTTTATCTTTGACCAAAAGTGATGCAATGAACGATAAAATGGCTACTGCCGAATACCGTCGCATCTTATCGAAGATGTGCGACATTTGCAGCAAAAGCGAAAAATGCCGTTCCGAAATTGCCGAAAAACTCAAAGCCAATGGAATAGCCAGCGATGAGTGCGAGCAGATACTCGATTTCCTGATCCGCGAAAAATATATCGACGAACAACGGTATGCCATCAGTTTTGTAAGGGATAAATTTCGGTTCAATAAATGGGGGAAGATAAAGCTGGCCTATATGCTTCGGGCAAAGGGGGTGGGCAGCTATGATATTGATGCTGCCCTTGCTGAAATAGCCCCCGAGGGCTACCGCGAGGCGCTCGAAGCCCTTTTGCAATCGAAATACCGTTCACTCCGTTCGACCGACGATTACGAAACGATAGCCAAACTGGTTCGTTTTGCCCAAAGCCACGGTTTCGAAGCCGAACTGGCTGTCGAGGTGGCCAAAGGCATATGCCGGTCGTAACGGTTTCGCCCGCGGGTGAAACCGCTCACAACACGATACTATTCCCATATCTTGTGTGTATCTTGTGTGTATCTTGTGTGTATCTTGTGTGTATCTTGTGTGTATCTTGTGTGTTTACAGACACGCAAGATACAGGGATAATACCCGGAATAATCAGGGATGATATCATGATCATAGTGGGAAGGGCAGGGGCGACCGCTGTTTTATCTTAAAGACCCTCTTTCGATGGCGGGTGAAAAGGGGGATTTAGCCTACCTGCAGTTGAATTTCTCCAGCCGATACCGGTTGCTCCGGGTCAAGGTCGGGAAGGGAGAAAACGCTAAGCAATGAATGAAAATCCCCTTTTTCAAAAATTTGTTTTTGTTGAATATTGCCGTATATTTGGTTGTGTTAACTTTTGTTAACAATATTTACGTTCTCGGAAAGTTGACCAAAGGCCGGTAGAAGGGGGTACAGTTATAAACTTGAGTGGTATAGGTTATTGTGAGTGGGGGGGTATTTCCACTCACGGTTAAAAATCTGCCTGTATCGTTTGATAAAAATTCTGAATTTCCAACACTGTTGATAAAATAGGCGAAAAATCCACGAAAAAGGGGATTTTTAATCTATTCTATTATGTTTAGGGTTACTTATTGGGGTGTAACAGGATTAAAAGCAAAGGCGGGATTCGTTGATTTCAACGACTCCCGGCGCCGTTTAACTTAAACAAAAAACTGAATTTGCGACAGAAAAAAACTATAGGGCTGGTTTTTCTGCTGCATTATGGCTTTGTCGCCTTTGGTGGCACTCTTTTTTTGCAGAATATGGAAAGACATTTATCTGATATTCAGATAAAAATCTTTTCAGTCGCGTTATTGTTAGTCCTACATCTATCGGCGGTCCTCTCACCGAAAGGTAAATCCACCATAACAACCCCTTGTCTGTCAGTAATATGAAGATAATAACTCGCATATTACTTGGGGTGTGGCTCTTATTGCTGACACAATTTGCGCTGGCACAGCAGGTGGGCGATTACCGTGCTGTAGCACCCGGTGGCAATTGGAGCACGCTTTCGACATGGGAAATTTGTACTTCTGTTTCACCTGCGACGTGGGCCACCCCAACTGAATATCCCGGCCAAACCGCTATCCCCGGAACCGTTACCATTACGGCAGGTTCAACCGTTTCCCTCGATATTACGCCAGCCCATCCTGTTGGTAATCTTATTATGGAGGCATCCTCCTCATTCGATGGAGGCTCAGCCACCCTAACCTTGAACGGCAACTTAACCAATAACGGAACTTTTACAGCCGGTAGCGGAACTGTTGCCATGACCGGTGTGGGTAGTACCATCTCGGGCAGCAGTACAACCCCCTTCAATAAATTGAAGATTGACAATGGCGGCGATGCGGATGATGTGGTTACGGTATCATCGTCGATAACGGTGGGCGAACTGCTGCTGGTCACCGGACGGTTTAGCGTTATTTCGGGAACAGCACAGATTAATGGATTGAACAATGCCACCTCCCATCTGATTCCGGTAACGGCCGGTTTGGAGGTGAACGGAGCATCAGCC